>Ga0209251_1000031_pt1 | contig 120539 bp, 112 predicted proteins | sample SaaInlV_100m_DNA_6_FD_184665 | JGI IMG/M metagenome (GOLD analysis project Ga0209251, IMG submission 184665) | Marine microbial communities from expanding oxygen minimum zones in the Saanich Inlet - Saanich Inlet SI073_LV_10m_DNA (SPAdes) (version 2) | ecosystem: Environmental > Aquatic >...
AAAGAGGCTTGGAAAGAAGCTTGGAAAAAAAATGAAGGTGCGCGGATAGTGTAACCCTTTGCTTTTTCGCATCACGCATTCGGTCAAACCATTCTCTAAGGCATTTAGGTTCATTAATGTTCCCCCTTGGAAGGCGTCGCGTCCGGCCTCAACTTCAGACTGACCCAAGCGTCGCGGTTATCTTTGGGTTGTTTAGATTGTTCAGGAGCCTTTTTTGGGTCAGTGAATTTAGAGCACTCGAGCTGCTGGGGGGAGTCGGAGAGTTCAGAGGGTTCTGAGAAAAGAAGAGCCACTTCCGGCTTAACCGCAAATACTTTAAACCTCGCCTTAGTAACAATGTCGCCAGCGCTTATCACATGGATCATATTGCGCGGATCTTTCACCAGACCTTGGAATACGCCAGCCCTTGCAATGGTGCCGACCAAAACCAGGTCAGTTATTTGCCAGTTTGCTAATTGAGGCGACGGTTGCTGCGCTAGCTTAGCCGTTAGTAGTTGCTCACTACTGGATTGAGGATTCTGCGCTGGCAGCGCATTGCTAAACGGGTTACGCAGGCGGCCTTTTGGCGAATCAAGTTGTGACGAGGCGGTAACGTGAATAGGCACAGCTATTGAGGTAAAAACTAAGCAAGCACTTATAGCCACGAAATACATCAGATAAGTTATCACTACGATTGCCCACTCTTTTGAATAGAGGCTAACGGCTTTTTCTCGTCTGAGTTCTTATTCGAAGTCGCGGTTTGAATTTCGTCAGCCAGTTCTTCATTAAAAAAATAGAATTTCAACCTAAACCGCGCCTTAAGAATTGGACTGGTTTGGTCACCGGTAATTTTCATTTCTTCAACTACAACGACATGGGATGACAGCGCCAACTGCTGCAAGAATTCGACGAATTGGTGATATTCACCACGCAGCGTTAAATCAAACACTTGGGTCAAAAACTGGGCGGCGGCGACAAGCTCGCCTCTCCGGCGAGCACCAGATCTCGCAGGCCTGGAAGACCTAGAGGATTTCGGAGCTTTTGAAGTTTGGGGTTTTATACGTTTGATTTGAAGCGCGATAGAATCTGACAAAGCACCTAAGTACGTTAGCGTTGCAGAGACCTGATATTTTTGAGGAATGCGCGCCAACTGAACTTGGTACTCGTCTACCTCGCCAATGAGTTTATCTACCTTCCTCTGAGACGCCTCAAGATCACGGGCTAACCGCAACTCAACCAACTGCAATTCCGTTAACGGTTTACGCCCCGCCTCTTCAGCAATGGTCGTATGCAGCAATACTGGATAAGCCGTAATGCCTGCAACTAAAGTAGAAACGCAAAAGATTATTATTTTTTGACGAAAGGACAAAAACGAAACGTGTTGGAAATAGTCACTTGTGGTTGAAGCAATTGTAGAAAAAGCAGTATCGAGACTAATTTTCATATTATCTTTTCTAACCCATCGTTTTGGGGTGCCGCAGCTTCACCATAAATTTGGAAGCGAACGGGTGTTACTATATTTTCAAACCTAGAATGCTCAGAGGAGACGCCTAACGCGTGTCCTTTCTCCCTAGTCGATTCAGCGCTCATTAATTGCATAGGCAGTGCCAAGTAAGATTCTGAAACAGCATCAATTAGCTGCGCCACTGCCTGATTAGACGCTGCTATGCCAACTACAGTTAATCCGCCACCACCGAAATCAACTTCCACATAGCGCGCGTTGTCAGGGGCGGAATGAGCAAGCACAAGTAAAATCTGATGCCCCCTAAAACGGGAACTCAGTAGCATCTCAAGCTCGGCTGCACGTTCCAGAATTTTACTTTTTGATTGCGCCTCAGCTGCTAGCCCGTCTATGGCGTGTTGATGCGTGGCCATACGCTCTTCTAACCTCACTCTTTGGCTAGATTGTTGTTTAACAGTTTGCTGCAAATATAAACTGCCGATTGCGGTTAAGGCCCAAACAACCAGCCACCCCATAATCAACCAAAGCAGGAATAAACGCGCTGTACGCTGCCGCTGATACTTGCGCCAAGGCGCGAGGTTTATTTCAAACACCGGCGTTTTCCGTCGACAAAGATTTCGGCGCGATGTCTGTGCACATATTTGCCAGATCTAGTTGGCGAGGATTGTCAATCAAGCCCCAAGCTAAACCTAGCGCGACCAACCAATCTGGTTGCATAGAATTAGCGACAGAATTAGCATCAAAAGCAACGGCAGATTCGCCCGCTAAAGGCGCACCAGTACGAGGTCCACTAAGTTCACTTTCAGTAAACTTTTTAGCCACGTCTCTAACAAACCCTGAATACTCGGAGAAACCGCCTGATGGGCGCAGAGGGTTAATACGGTGTACGCAAATATCTAGCTGGACGGCAATTTCTTCAATCGCTCTGAGCGCTCTATTTGTCTCAGCCTGCTCAAACTGTTTGTTCACCGCGCCCTCTTCCAGAGGCGCAAGCATTGGCGTTCCGGTCCACGACACGAAAATGTCTCGCAATGCACTTCCCGCCCAACCGATGCAGTAATTCAAATAAGTTTGCAGCGCATCTGTGTTTAGATCTGCTTGCCCCTCTAATCTTTGCATGCCGTCCACTAGTTGAACCGTGGCGACAGAATTTTCTAAACTGATCCAAACCCATACTTGACCCAAAAGACGCGGCCTTAATGTAGGGTCTATTAACCCAATTGCCCTTAGCGCGGCATTAGTGCGCGGTTCAAGCACATGTAATTGGAGGCGTACGTTCGCAAGCAACTGCTCCCGCGAGCTTACCTCTTTGCGCGGACATCCAACTAAAACCAGCGCTGCAGAATCTGGGTCGTAATTTTTTGGCTCGGCCTTTACTTCGCCACCCTCATTGGCACCGTTGCCAGCATCTACCACATACATCAAAAATACCTGATGGATTGGCAGAGGCAGCTCAATGTCTTGTTGGCTAATAAGTTGCTGGGTCAGTTGAATGGCCTGGGCGTCTTGTAATACCAAGGTGTTCGGATTTTTTGGCAGCGAATCAAAATTCAGCTCCCAGCGAGCACCAAAGTAATGCGCCACCGGCCCAAGCGGAATTTGAAAAACTAGATGCGCATCCACAGACAAAGCCACTTCTTTCACAGCGCCTTTGGCCTCCCGCACAACTGCAGCCATGGCGTTAGCTAACTTGTCTGACTGGGCAACCTCGCCATTGAGCACTACCCCCTGCCCAACCGGAATATGTAGTAGTGATGCAATTTGCCAAAACCCCGACGCTGGAGCCTTGGGTTGGGGGATAAGCATCAGTGGGTCCATATAGTGACCCGTCAATTTGAGGCAAAGCCTGTTCAGCCTATTTCTGCACGCACAAAGGCCTTTATATAGGAGGTGTAAACTCACCCAACAACGAAAGGGTGAAAAGCGCTGCCAGGACAATTCAACCAGGCATATGCTTTTATCGGTAATATCAATGCCGACCTTAGAGCGCGATTGTTGCCCACCCGAAAAGAGGAGCCTCAAAAAAGCCGCAAAACTGCGTGCCACAAGCGCCGCAAACGAGAAAAAATGGTTAAGCAATTTCAGCACAGAATGAATTACCGCCTCTCGCACTTAATGTTGTCCATCATGAATAGGAATGCGCAAGCTGGTGATTATTTGAATACCGCACGCGCCGGAAAAATGTAGTTTCGAATATCTACCCCGCAATACCCATTGCAATGACGGCAAAACACGTGAGTAATAACCTCCGGCGGTTGGGGTTTTTGCCGCCCCCAAACAAGCCCATTTGCACAAAGAATGGCCCGCGACTGTTGCTACCTGCATAGGGTTGGTTATGATTAAACAGCTCTGCGAAAAACCTTATCGAATATCATCATGGCAACCTCTCCTCGGCCCAGTCGAGTACGAAAAATTCTGTTATTCCTAGTCAACTTAGGCATAAGTTCACTGTGCGCGGTAGGAATTGGTTTGGCGGGTATTTACATCTACCTAGACCCGCAAATCCCCAAAGCGGAGACTTTTCGCAACGTTGAATTGCAAACGCCTTTGCGCATTTATGCCAGCGGCGGCGAGCTGATAGGCGAGTTTGGCGAACGCCGGCTCATACCCATTTCTATAAAGGATGTGCCGCCACAATTTATTAATGCCATTTTGGACACCGAAGACAAACGTTTCTATGACCATAACGGCATAGACTACATTTCTCTAACCAACGATATTTTTCAGCTAATTGGCAGCATGGTTGCACCTACCGGAGGTAAAGCCGGGGGCGCCAGCACCATTACCATGCAGCTCGCCCGTAACGTGTCTTTTACCCTAGAGCGCAAATTCCTCAGAAAGTTCAAAGAGATGCTTTTGGCGTTGAAGATTGAGCAAGAGCTGAGCAAAGACGAAATTTTGGAGCTGTACATCAACATTGTGCCCTTTGGTAAAAGGGCATACGGCGCAGAAGCAGCGGCGCTCACTTACTACGGCAAATCACTCAAAGACCTAAAGTTAGAACAGTTGGCAATGCTGGCCGGTATTCCGCAAAGGCCTGAAGCTGGCAACCCCATTAATGGCCCCACTTGGGCGCTACGTCGACGCAATCAAGTGTTGGGGCGTATGCTGAGTCAAAACTCAATCACTCGGGCTGAGTATGACCAAGCAGTGAAAACGCCGCTGAGCGCTCAGGTTTACGCACGCACCCTAGACCTACCCAGCCCCTATGCCGCTGAATGGGCGCGTCAGCAAGTGCAGGGGCAATTTGCGGATCTGTACACAGGTGGGTATGAAATTTACACCACCCTAGATGCGAACATGCAGGCTGCTGGCGTTGCGGCTATGCGCAAGGGGCTTGAAAAGTATGATCGAGGTCACGGCTACCGCGGACCTGAAGCTGTGGCATCAGCAGACATAATCAGCTTGATCAATGCCCAATTTTCAACAAAAGAAGATGAAACCCTCGCCCAAGAGTTGGAAGCAAACCCCAACGGCTTTCAAAGAGAGTTAGTGCAACCAATCAATGAAGAGATTTTGGCGCCTCTGCAAAATATAAAGATTTTTACCGACATGGTGCCAGCAATTGTCACCCAAGTGGGCGAGCAAGAGGCCATAGCTTATACGTTAGACGGGCAAGCCCACTCTATTACACGGCTCAACTCCTTATGGGCTAGAGCGTACGTAGACGTAGATCGTCGAGGGCCACCGCTCACTTCTATTGGTCATGTAGTCGCCGTAGGCGACATCATTCGCCTGCAAAAGCGGTTTTCCGACAAAACCAAACAAGCATCTTGGCAACTGGCACAGCTACCAGAAATACAAGGAGCGCTGGTCTCGCTAGATCCGGAGAGCGGCGATGTTAAAGCCATGGTGGGCGGCTACGACTTTTACCGCAATCAGTATAACTATGCGTTGCAGTCCACGCGGCAACCGGGTTCTGGCTTTAAACCCTTCTTGTACTCAACGGCAATAGCCAACGGCGTTACCCCAGCGGATATTTTCCTTGATGCGCCGCTGGTTTTTGACGACAAGAACTTGGAATCTCAGTACCGGCCCGACAACGACAACAATCGCTATAACGGACCAACACGTTTGCGCGAGGCACTGTACCGATCTATTAACTTGGTCTCTATGCGCGTACTACTGCGCGTTGGCGCCGGCAAAGTGCTCAACCATGTAAAGCGTTTTGGTTTTGATACCAGTTCGTTCCCGCGCAACACACAACTGGCCATCGGCGGCGGCACCATGACGGTTGCACCCTTAGATATGGCCAAGGCCTACGCTGTGCTCGCTAACGGCGGCTATCTGGTAGAGCCGCAAATCATAGACCGAATTGTTAACCAAAACGGCCAAGTGGTCTTTGCCAATAAGTCGCCAAAAGTTTGTCGCAACTGCCCAGCGGAAGAAGAACCCGCAGCAAACACTGCAGCTAGTAGGCGGCAGTCGCTTGCAGCGGACCCAACTGACTGGCTAATGGATAACAATTCGCTAGAAGATCTGGTTGAAAGCATTGGTCAAACCGCGACCCAAGCCAAGTATGCGCCTCGGGTATTAGACGAACGCAACGCATTCATTATGCAGTCCATGCTTAGAGATGTAGTGAAGAGAGGCACTGGACGCCGCGCCCTTGTGCTTAAGCGTAACGATCTCGCTGGCAAAACGGGCACCACCAACGACGCCGCGGACACTTGGTTCAACGGCTTCAACAGCAGCTTAGTAGCCAGTGTTTGGGTCGGCTTCAGCGGGCAAGATCCGTTAGGCAGCAATGCTTACGGCTCTAATATTCCACTGCCTATTTGGATAGACTTTATGAAGGTAGCATTGGTAGATGTACCTGAGATCTTGCCAAGCCAACCCGCGGGCGTGGTGACGATAAAAGTGGATCCCAAAACAGGCGAGGCAGTTTCACCTTCGAACCCTAATGGCATTTCCGAGATATTCCTGACTGAAAATGCACCCAATGCAGCGCAGTCCACGAATCAGGGCGGCGGCGAGGTTGAAACCATTCGGGCGGTAGATCTGTTCTAGAGCGGATTAGAAAACTGACGCGGGTTAGTTAGCGCGCCAGCTATTGAATGGGCCGAAACAAACTATTAAACGAGCTATTGAATAACCTTAATCAGGTCTCCGGCCCTTGGCTCGCCTCTAGGATGATGGCCATTAATCACCCGCAAAGTCTCCTCGCCGTTCACCTTAATAGACATCTTCGCCGCCAACTTTGCATAAGTATCGCCGGGGCGCGCCTCAACTAAGGCAATACTCTGCTTGTTGATTAAGCGCAGATCGTCAGCGGACATGGGGCGAAAAGATGTCACCATATCCTTAAACAGTTTTTCAAAGGCAACAGGGTCACCCTTGTCCTTAATTTCACCATTAAAAACGTAAACGCCGTTTTCTTTGTACAGCACCGCAATTTTGCGCAACTTCGGTGTTTCACCCGGCACCTTTATAGAAGCCAAGTAACCACCATACGGACCAGCCTGAATTTCTTCACCATTCTCCAAGTCGTCGCGGCGCAAAGTTTTGGTTAAATATTCTTCCGGCGTTTGAGTCTCGGTGGGCAAGCTGGTGCGCCTAGCAGACATAGTGCCTTCGCCATTCGGCTCCCTGCCAAACACCTCTGAAGACGTTGCCTGAACATCCCAGCCGTTGGGGAAGGCAATTTTTAACCTCAACGCGCCGTGGTAGTAAACACCCTCGTGCACAACCCCCGTGGCAGATTCATCACCAAAGCGCAGGCCCGGCAACATTGCGTAGTACTCACGTTCGGGTTCTGGCAGATCAACCAACTGCAAATGCTGAGACTGCTCAACCAACTCATTTAGGCGCTTGTTGTGAGCTGGGTGACTGCCGAGTAAGCCGTGGTAAATAGTCGGGGCGTTTTTAACCGTGCGCTGAAAATCGTCGTGGTCGCGCAACTGTTGAATACTTGCCAATAACGCCCGAGGGTTATATCCAGCACGCAAAATAAGATCGGTGCCTATCTCATCTGCCTCTAACTCGTGCTCACGGCGATAACCCGCCAACGCAGTGGTGCTAATGGTGTTGGCCAAACCATAAGTGGCACTGGAACCGGTAGCAAAAGTACCCAAAAAACCCAGAATTTTACCCAGGCGGTCCCGAGCGATAGTGCGCTTGGAATGGGCACCCACTACGTGACCGATCTCATGGCCAAGCACCGCCGCCAATTCATCTTCATTATTAAAGAAGGCCAAAATGCCGCGGGTGACAAAGATGTATGCGTCCGGCGTAGCCCACGCATTAACAATAGGCTGATCCACCACCACAAAGGTATAGGTGCGGCCTGCATGCGGCGACACCGCAAGTAAGCGCTCACCAATCTCGGTGACGTATGCCTGCCACTCGTCATCAGGATAGATAATGCCCTTTTCCAAAAATTCGTTGTACATCTCAGCGCCGGGACCCGCATGGGCAGGCGCGGGTAAAGTAAGGGCAAGCGTCAAGGCGAGTGCTGCAACAAAACTCCAGACGCGGTTGGCAATGTTCGGGGTAAAAATATTTTGGGTCATTTAGCAGTGCTCAAAATTAGACAGCAAAGTAGGCAAAACGCAAAAAAACAAAAAGAAAGAACAGACCGTAAGGATATACAGACTAATTTAAGAAATGGAAGCAGTAAGACACCAATTGCCAGTTTCGGCGACAGGAGGCTGTTAATGGAGAGGTGTAAAAGGCAGTTTGTGAGCAAAACAGCACATCAGTGTTGATTTGCGCAAATGCGGCAAAGTGCGACAAAAGAAGAAAGAGTCCTACCTACGCAGCCCCACCAGAACAGTGAGGCAAACAGAATGTTTACTAATCAATAGGCCCAAATTAAGAACCTAAATCGAAGGTCTAGCTGCCGCTGCTGCTTCTTTTAGCAAAACGCTGACGGAACTTCTCTACACGGCCACCAGTGTCTAAAATCTTCTGCTTACCAGTGTAGAAAGGGTGGCAGTTTGAGCAAACATCCAAGTGGAGGTCATCTTTAAGCGTGGTGCCAATTTGGAGTTCAGCGCCGCAACTGCACGTTGCCTTCACGATGTTGTACTCAGGATGTATTTCAGGCTTCATAGCGGCTAACCGTCGTCAAAATTTTAAGGTCGCAGAGTTTAACAGAAGTCGACCCATTGGCAACCTTGGTGTGGCTATAAAATAGGCACTAGAGCACGGCCAAAACTCTAGGCCAAGGTACCCACTATCCGCCTCCTTCTTGGGTGAAGCGGGTGGACAATTGGCGTGTTGGGATTTATTTAGACATTAGCTACAACCGAGGAAACAATAAGCATGATTATCCGCGAAGCATGCCTAGGTGATTTCGGACAGATATTAGAACTTTACTCGCAACTCCACCCCGAAGATCCTGCAATATCTGACGGAAGAAATGTATCCCTATTCGAGTCAATCACTAGCTCTGAACACCTATTTTTGTTTGTTGGGGTAGTCGATGCAAACATCGTCGCCACCTGTTATCTCAACCTGATACCCAATTTGACTCGCAATGCCTCTCCCTACGGCATCATTGAGAACGTGGTAACCGAACAAAAGCTGAGGAACCTAGGCTACGGCAAAGCAATTATTAGGCACGCACTTAAGCTTGCTTGGACGCATGGGTGCTACAAAGTGATGCTTCAGACTGGGTCGGCGCGTGAAGCCACTCACAATTTTTATAAGTCATGCGGTTTTGCAGCGGATGATAAGTTCGCTTTTGTAGCGCGACCGGCGTAGGCATGCTTATGGTCCAATTTATAATCCAAGTTTCTGCTGTTATCGTTTTCATAACTAAGTTAACCGAGCATTAGCCCTCAGGTTTTACCCACCAATCTTCACTCATTAATCTTGCCAATCTCGCAATCTTTCCTCCCTAGGCTTCGCACTTGGCTCAACTCTCCGTAGAATGCCTTATGAGTCAGGCAAATCGAATTATCCAAGTAGCTGTTCCGCGCCCATTGCACGCGGTTTATGACTACAGCGTGCCTGAGGATATGCCCATTCCTAATGTAGGCGCTCGCCTAAGCGTGCCTTTCGGTCGCACTCAAACCATTGGTGTTTGCGTGAACGTTGACGTCACCAGCCCGCATAAAAGTCCTAAGCCAATTAACGAAATAATTGACGATGACGCCGCCATTACCGGTGAGCTACTGGACTTGGCTCACTGGATGAGTGCCTATTACCACCACCCGCTGGGCGAGGTTCTGGCGACCATTTTGCCCAATGCCGCACGCAAAGGTCTGCCTTTCGTGTTGGAGGAGGAGGATTTTTGGCATTTGGCTAATGCGCAGTACACCAACGCGCGCGCGCCAAAACAGACCGCACTTGTTGAATATATGAGCCAGCACTTAGCGGAGTACCCCGTGATTGCTGGCAAGGCTTTGGTGGAAGCTGGTTTTAGTCGGGCGATGATTAACAAACTGGCCGAACTGGAAGTGATTACTCGCGTTTCTGCGGCAACCCGCCGAGCACTTGCGGCAAAAGCACCGGCCTTGGATGCCAGCGCCGAACAGCATGCGGCTATTGACGCCATTGAAGCAGCTGCCGGTCGCTTTGAGGTTTTGCTTTTAGAGGGCGTCACCGGCAGTGGTAAAACCGAAGTGTACTTACAAAGTATGGCGCCGGTGTTGGCTCGCGGCGGCCAAGTGATGGTACTGGTACCAGAAATCGCGCTTACACCCCAAACCCTGGCGCGTTTCGAAAAGCGCTTTGGCCAGGTGGGCATGCTGCACTCGGCGTTAACTGATAAGCAACGTTTGCAGACATGGCTGCGCTGCCGCGATGGCGAGCTGAATATTTTGATCGGCACCCGCTCTGCGGTGTTCACTCCGTTTAAGCAACTGGACCTTATTATTGTTGATGAGGAACACGACAGTTCCTACAAACAGCAAGAGGGTTTGCGTTACTCTGCGCGGGATCTTACCGCCAAGCGCGCGCACAGCCTTGGCATTCCATTGGTGCTGGGTTCTGCCACGCCGTCGCTGGAGTCGCTCTATAATGTGTCGCGCAAGCGCTACACTTTGCTCAAGTTACCCCACCGGGCGGGCGGTGCGAGCATGCCGTCTTACCATTTAATTGATCTGCGCGGGCAAACGCTGCAAGACGGTTTTTCTAGAACGTTGATCGACGTGATTCGTCACCATTTAACCGCCAAAGGTCAGGTGCTGATTTATCTGAATCGGCGCGGCTTTGCACCAACGTTGCTGTGTCAGTCCTGTGGCTGGCAATGTCACTGCTCTGACTGTGACGCCAAGCTCACGCTGCACCGCTCGCCTGCGCAAATGATTTGCCACCACTGTATGCTCAAATTCCAAATTCCTGAGCTATGTGAACACTGCGGACAACCCAATTTACTGCCGGTAGGCCTTGGTACGCAGCGCGCGGAAGATGCCGTGGAAGCGTTATTTCCAGAGGTGCCCATCTACCGTGTTGACCGTGACACCACTCGCACCAACCGGCAATTGGGCGAACAGTTGGACAAAATCAATGAGGGTTCTTCGTGCATTATGGTGGGCACTCAAATGCTGGCCAAGGGCCACCACTTTCCTTCGGTGACATTGGTTGTGGTGCTCAATGCTGACAGTGGTTTTTTGAGCCCAGATTTTCGTGCGCCGGAGCGCACTGCGCAGTTGGTTGTGCAGGTGGCTGGACGCGCTGGAAGGGCTGAACGCCCTGGAGAAGTATGGATTCAGTCTTACCAGCCAGACAACCCAATGCTTACGAGACTAATAGAGGATGGCTACGACGGTTTTGCTCAAGAGGAGCTAAAAACCAGAGAGGAGGCCGGGCTACCGCCAATTTTGCCCATGGCTATGCTTCGAGCTGAGTCCGAAGATGGCCGCCTTGCCTTAGATTTTTTACAGACCTGCAAAAATACTTTAACCAGTATGGGCCGCAACCAAGTGGAAGTTATGGGCCCGATACCTGCGCCTATGGCGCGTATTGCCAACAGGTTTCGCTATCAATTGATGCTCATAGCCCCTAGTCGCAGCCAGCTACACCAACTCTTACACGGCCTTGGCAGACCCAAAGTACCAGCCCAACTGCGCTGGTCTATCGACGTTGACCCCTACGACGCGTTGTAGGCCAAGTAGATAAAACCTACAGCATTTTCAGCGATCCCAGTTCGCCTCAACGCGCCGCGGCCTGTATCATTATTGCCACCAACCGAGTACTTAACTTAGGCCGATGAATAAAGATTTCGCCGAACGCACCAGTCCCAAAAAACGCAAGCCGGCAGCTCGCAAGCAAGCCAAACGGCGCACGCCTACCAAAAACAAAATTACTTTTCATGCGCCAAGTTTTTCTTCTGGCGCTATTGTTGGTGCAGTCGTTGTATTGGTTGCCGCTTACGCGCCTGAAATCATTGGCACTTCAACCCCTGCGCAGAACTCTGTGGTAGAAACACAAGAGGCACCCAAAATTAGGTTTGAGTTTCCTGACTTGCTGAAAAATAACGAAGTGGCCGCCAATCCCAATACTTACTCGGCGCCGCCAGCAAGCACTAACGCGGAAAAAGTTTTTAGGATTCAAGCAGCTTCATTTCGCAGCGAAGACGATGCCAATGTATTAAGAGCCAAACTGTTGCTCACAGACCTACCTAGCTCCATTGAGACTTCAGAAGTGTCAGGAGAAACGTGGTATCGAGTGGTTGTCGGTCCGTTCAGCGAAAAGGTTTACGCAGATCGAGCAATGACCCGCCTACGACAACAAAACCTTACGGCAATACGGATCAACTAGTGGTGGCAACAGTTTGAGCACGGCAATACATGCTACCCACTGTCTAAAATATGACTCAAGTTATCACCCAAACTATGGGCCAATGTATGAGCCAGTGCGTCACCGAATGGCTAGCACAATTACCGCAGTTAGCTAAGCTGGCAATTGAATTGTCTGGGTTGCAACCCCACTATTCTATCGTCCCCAATTTGATTTAATCTGAGAACAATCAATGCAAGAATTTCATGGTACGACGATTTTAAGCGTACGCGACGACAAGCAAGTCTGTGTGGGCGGCGACGGCCAAGTGTCATTGGGCGATACCGTCATGAAAGGCAACGCCATTAAAGTACGCAAACTCTACCAAGAGCGCGTTATAGCGGGCTTTGCTGGCAGTACTGCAGATGCTTTTACTTTGTTTGAACGTTTTGAAGCCGCGCTGGAGAAATATCACGGCCAACTGGCCCGGGCGGCTGTGGAGCTGGCCAAAGAATGGCGCACAGACCGTGCGCTGCGCAAACTTGAGGCAATGTTGATTGTTGCAGACACCACCGCCACCTTGTTAATCAGTGGCAACGGCGACGTGATAGAACCAGAGGCCGGTATTTTGGCCATTGGCTCAGGCGGCAACTTCGCCCGGGCAGCGGCCATCGCCTTGGCAGATAATACTCAGCTGCCTCCCGAAGAGGTGGTAACTAAAGCACTGGGTATCGCTGGCGACATCTGCATTTATACCAACCACTCTTTCACCATCGAGACGCTTAGCATTGCCTAAGCGGCCGACTAAGGCCTGTAATTATGAATAACCTGCAACAGCTGACACCGGCTGAAATTGTTCACGAGCTAGATCGTCACATTATCGGGCAAAGCGAGGCCAAGCGTGCGGTGGCTATCGCACTGCGCAACCGCTGGCGGCGACTGCAACTGGTCACTGATTTGCGCAATGAAGTCAGCCCAAAGAATATTTTGATGATTGGCCCCACCGGCGTGGGTAAAACCGAAATTGCGCGACGTTTAGCCAAACTGGCGAACGCCCCCTTCATTAAAGTGGAAGCCACCAAATTCACCGAAGTGGGCTACGTAGGCCGCGATGTAGAATCTATTATCCGCGACCTTATGGATACGTCCATAAACATGCTGCGCGAAGAGCAGATGCAGGCCGTGCAAACATCAGCCGAGGACCGTGCTGAAGATCGCATTCTGGGTATTTTGCTACCGGAGCCACGCAACGAAAGCGAAGACACGCCAGCAAGCGAGGAATCTAGCACCCGACAAATGTTCCGTAAAAAATTACGTCAGGGCGAGTTAGACGACAAAGAAATTGATATAGATTTGGATCAAGTGAACATTGGTGTGGAAATCATGACCCCACCGGGCATGGAAGAAATGACCAGCCAACTGCAAAGCATGTTCAGCAACATGGGCCAGGGCAAGAAAAGTAGCCAACGCCTAGCTATAAAGGAAGCACTGAAAAGAGTTCGCGAGGAAGAGGCGGCCAAGCTGATTAACGAAGACGAAATAAAAAGCCAAGCGCTGCACGCAGTAGAACAAACGGGCATTGTCTTCATTGATGAGCTAGATAAAGTAGCCAAGCGCTCGGAAACCACCGGCGCAGATGTATCTCGTGAGGGCGTGCAAAGAGACCTGCTGCCGCTTATTGAAGGCTGCTCTGTTTCCACCAAATACGGTGTCATTAAAACCGACCACATTTTATTTATCGCATCTGGCGCATTTCACCTCGCCAAACCTTCCGATTTAATTCCTGAACTACAAGGCCGCTTGCCTATCCGAGTGGAATTAAGCGCGTTAACCCCTGAAGATTTTGAGCGCATACTCACCGAACCCAAAGCCAGCCTCACCGAGCAATACCAGGCGCTGATGGCGATAGAGGGCGTTGCACTAGAATTCGCCAAAGAAGGCATAGCGCGGATTGCTCACTTAGCGTGGCAGGTCAACGAAGGCACAGAAAACATTGGCGCGCGCCGCCTGCACACCGTTTTGGAAAGGCTGTTAGAAGAACTTTCTTTTTCAGCCAACGACCTAGCGGATTCTACTGTCACTGTAGACGAAGCTTATGTGAATGAGCATTTAGCAAACCTGGTCAGCAACACCGACTTGTCTCGGTTTATTCTTTAGAGGCTGTCATGCAAGCACCGATAAATATTACCTACCATAAAATTGCCCATGTGCTGGAAATTCGCTGGGAGGACGTGACCTTTAATTTGCCCGCTGAGTTACTCCGCGTGTACTCTCCGTCTGCTGAAGTGCGCGGACATTCTAGCGAAGAACGTAAGCTACAAACCGGCAAAAAGAATGTAGGCATTAAACAAATCGAAGCCGTTGGCAACTATGCCATCCGCATTACCTTTGACGATGGTCACGACACCGGCATATTTGCGTGGTCATACTTGAATGAGATAGGCAGCAATCAAGATACCTTTTGGCAGGACTATTTAACTGAACTTAAACAAGCCAATGCCTCACGACTGCCGAATATTCCGGTGAATCAATGGTCGCCAAAAAGCTGACCGTTACGTATGGTCTGCTGACCCCTCCTATATAAAGATATATAGAGAGAACTGAAAGTACAAAGAGTACAGACAGTAAGCGGAAAGCCCTTTAAAAGACGACCCTAAGCAAACGCCTTAAACAAAGAAAGATAAGTCCACATATGTCTGATGTAAAAGAGAACGCACAAGCGGCAAACCATGCTCAGGAAGAGGTTAACTTCGGTTATCAAAAAGTCTCCCCTGAAGAAAAAACCAAGCGCGTGGGCGACGTGTTTAAAGCCGTCGCAGATCGTTACGATGTAATGAACGATCTTATGTCCTTCGGCACCCACCGCATTTTTAAGCGCATGGTGCTGCAAATGTCAGGTGCGCGAACCGGACACAACATACTGGACTTAGCGGGCGGCACCGGAGATATGGCTGAACTGTTTGCACCAGTTGTTGGGGAAACCGGGCGGGTGATATTGACCGATCTGAACGAACCCATGATGCGAGTAGGTCGCAACAGGCTCCTTGATGAAGGCATGTCCCAGGTGCAATTCTGCCGCGCTCCGGCAGAAGCACTGCCCTTTGCTGACAACTCATTCGACTGCGCGTGCATCAGCTTTGGTATTAGAAACTTCACAGACAAAGATCAAGCCTTAGGCGAGTTACTGCGCGTACTCAAACCAGGCGCGCCATTATTGGTGTTGGAGTTTTCTAAACCACAAGATCCATTATTAGAATCTGCCTATAAAGTTTTTCAAACATTGTGGCCTCCAGTGGGCAAATTTTTCGTTGGCGACGCCCAACCTTATCAATATTTGGTAGATTCAATTCGCGTCCACCCAGACCAAAAAGCGCTGAAACAGATGTTTGAAGACGCAGGCTTTGAAGAAACTCAGTATCACAATCTAGTCGGTGGCGTAGCCGCCATTCACCGCGGCGTTAAGCCTTTGGCCGCTCACTAGAGCGTTGCTATGGGTTTCGCAACAATTGAAATACTCGACAAATTTTTAGCAGATTTCGTCAATCTGGTTTGCCGCCAAGCTGCGGCCCTAGACCCTACGCTTGCCAGAAAAATGGCGCCTATTGCTGGGCAAATCATTGAGATCCGGTGCACTGCGCCAACAAAGGTGTGGCACCTAGTCTTAGGTGAAAATAGTATTGAACTGCGCAACGGCCCTGCAACCAATCCCAATGTGGCCATTCAGGGCAGTGCGCCGAATTTGGCCAAGGCTTTAGCAAGTGGCGGTAGCTCTACAGAAATCCAGATTGATGGCGACGAAACGCTATTGTTAGAATTGAGCGCTCTTATCAAAGACTTTTATCCCGATTTAGTAACGCCACTGGGCGCGGTACTTGGCGCACAGAGAGCAAACAAGGTAGCGGCGGCCCTAGAAATGGGGTTGTCCGCTTTCACAAACTTCGCATCAAATCTCGGCGATGATATTGCGCACAATGCCAGCAGCAAAATAGCCGACCGCTTCACCAGCACAGAAGCGTTCACTGATCACCTTGCTGAGCTAGATGCGTTGCGTTTACGTGTAGATAGATTGAGCGCAAAGATCTTAGATCGAGAACGCACAGCGCGGGACACCACCAACCCATGACCCGGGCGGATTGGCTCCAGTTACTCAAACTTGTTAGCAAATGCTTTGGCAACAGGCTGCATCATTTTATACCTGCTCAGTCTATTCCCAGCCGACCAGTGCGGTGGACAGTAATATTTCTACAAACCATTTTGCCGCTTGGCAAAAAGCCGTTGGGCTTACGCTTACTGCATACGCTGGAACAAATGGGGCCAGTCTATATAAAGATAGGCCAACTGCTTTCCACACGACCCGACATACTTGGCATAGAAGTCTGCCAAGCGTTAGCTAAGCTTCAAGACAAAGTAGACCCTGTTGCAAATTTGGACATTGAGGCTGAGGTAGAAAAATCTATCGGCCAGACCGACGCTTTTCTGTCCATTGATCCCACCCCTATCGCCAGTGCTTCAATCGCGCAAGTGCACCAAGCAAAATTGCAAAACGGTACCGCGGTGGTTATCAAAATTGTGCGCCCCAACATTAAAACCCTGATAAACCGCGACATGACACTGCTTATTCATATTGCTAAATATTTGGATAGCCGCTTTGCGATAGTTCGGCGCATACACCTGCCACGAGTTATGCAGGACCACTTAGAGACGCTGTTACTTGAATTGAATATGTTCAGCGAGGCGCGCAATCAAATTCAACTCAGGCGTAACTTTGCAGATTCTTCCCTGCTTTACGTTCCCCGACTTTATGCTCAGTTCACACGACACAATATGCTAGTGATGGAGCAAATATTTGCGCCGTCTATTGGCAATGTGGAAGCGCTAAAGGCGGCAAACATAGATATGCGCGTGCTCGCGCACAAAGGCGTGGAAACTTTTTTCACCCAAGTCTTTGAACACAACTTTTTCCATGCGGACATGCACCCTGGCAATGTTCTAATTGACGTATCAAATCCAAGCGATCCTATGTATGTAGCCCTAGACTGCGCCATTGTGGGGTCGCTTACCGATGAAGATAAATTCTACCTGGCGCAAAATATCCTGGCTTTTTTCCACCGAGATTATCGCAAGGTAGTAGATCTACACATTCGCTCCGGCTGGGTACCTATCACCACGGACCCGGATGCGTTTGAGGCGGTTATAGAAGCAGTCTGCGAACCGATTTTTGCTAAGCCGCTGAGCGAAATTTCTTTTGGTCCGTTTATGGGGGAGCTTTTGGAGACCGCCAGCGAATTTGAAATGGAAATTCAGCCGCAGCTGGTGTTGCTACAAAAGACACTACTGTACATAGAAGGACTGGGCAGGCAGCTATATCCCGAGTTGGATCTTTGGGAGACCGCAGAGCCCTTTATGCAGCGCTGGGCCCAGCGCAATCTTGGCCCATTGGCGATCATTACAGATCTGGCGGAACAAGGACCCAAACTTTTATCAGAATTACACCGCTTACCGCAATTACTGAAAGACGACGGTCAGATGACCTTGCGACTTGAGCTGGCTAAGCAAAACAACGAAATTCGTCAGCTACAGGATCAGCTGGCACAGATGCAACGCACGCGAGGACGCGGCTTTTTTGTTCTGATTGTTATTGTTGCTTGTGCGGCCATATTTGGCGCAAATTTTGCCGGCGAAACCGGCGGCGAGTCTGGCATGGCATCATTGCTACCCTTAGTATTTAGCGCAAACTAGGCGAGCGTTTAGGTATAAACTCGACGCTCACTAATAGGCCTGTCCTTCACCATGAGCCCGGGCAATAATGGCTGCAGTTGATGAGGAAATCAGATGAACATACTAGATGACTTAACTGAAGTTCTTGCAGACAGAAAAAACCAGCGCGCGGGTGAATCTTATGTCGCATCGCTGCACCAAGCGGGGCTGAACAAAATTCTGGAAAAAATTGGTGAGGAAGCGACAGAAGTCATTATTGCCGCGAAGGACGCAGAGATGGATCCAACGCAAAAAGACGAAGTTATAAAAGAGGTAGCTGACCTTTGGTTTCACTCAATGGTGATGCTCAGCGATTTAGACTTAACCGCCCAAGATGTACTGGAAGAATTAGCTGATCGGTTTGGCATTGGCGGTATTGAAGAAAAAGCCGGGCGGGAATAGCCTTTCTGGCAATCGTGGCGTTACAGGCAAAACTAAGGCGTTATTTGCGACAATGTCTATGCTTCAAAATAGGCAGTAAGCTTTTAAATTGGCTTAGCAATAGGCTCTGAAGTAACAACTTATACAAATTACGAGAACGGAGTAAGAACATGTTTGGATTAGGAATGACTGAACTACTGGTAATTCTAGCCATCGTTCTATTGGTATTTGGACCCAAGCGACTAAAAAGCATTGGCTCAGACTTAGGCAGTGCTATCAAAGGATTTAGGAGCGCTGTTTCTGAGGAAGATAAAGCTGAAGATAAAGATGCGTCGGCAGCCCAAGCTAAGGTCATCAATGGTGAGACTCAAACTACCGAGTCTGCCCAGAGCAAAGAAGAGCATAAAACTCCGTAAGCTTGCCTTTACCATGCACCCTTCACAACACTCTCTAACAGCGTCACTGCATAATGTTTGATGGCATAAGCACAATTGAAACTATGGTCATCATAGTGGTGATCCTGCTGGTGATTGGGCCAGAGCGCCTGCCTGAAACGCTACGAACATTAGGCTTATGGGTGGGGCGACTACAAAGATCCTTTACTGGCGTGAAGAACGAAATAGAAAAAGAGATCGACATGGACGGTATCCGCCGCCAACTGCACAACGAAGCGGTGATGGAAGAGATGCGGCGAATAGAGGAGGAAGTTAAAGCCGGTACAGACGCGCTCAGCCAGCAAACTGCTGTGGACGCGAACAGCATCATGCCGGATATCGCTGGAACTACCGAAGCAGAGACCGCAAGCGCCGAGGACGAAAACAAACTGTTGTCAGAGGCAGACGCGGCTGCAGATAATTCAACAGAAGATCTGGCAGAGCAGACAAGCCCTCCCCCTAGAACTGACGCCGAAGTTGAGGCCGCTTACTTACGCAAGCAAGCCTTGCTGAAAGACGAAAACGATAAGACTAACTAGCGTGAGTGAAGACAAGAATATTGATCCAGACGCAGCGGTAGACGACCATGAGCAGCCGTTTCTTGATCACCTAATAGAGTTACGTACACGCATTTTGCGCAGCTTTGCCTTGGTAGCCCTGCTTTTCATACCCATTTATTACTACAGTACGCCGTTGTTTGAATGGATTGCCGCGCCACTGATTGCCGTACTGCCTGAAGGTACCAAAATGGTTGCTATCCAGGTTGCATCACCCTTTATTGTGCCGTTTAAACTCTCTGCCTATTGCGCCTTGTTTATTGGTATTCCTTTTCTACTGCATCAGCTGTGGGGCTTCATTGCGCCCGGACTGTATCGCCACGAAAAAAAGTTTGCTTACCCACTGCTTTTCTCCAGCGTTGTGCTGTTTTATTGCGGCGTTTCTTTTGCCTACTACTTGGTATTTCCGTTGGTATTCGACTTCTTCTTCAACATCGCGCCTAACGTGGCTGAGGTAATGCCAGATATTACCTATTATCTAGACTTCATAATGAAGATGTTCCTGGCGTTTGGCTTAGCTTTTGAGATTCCAGTAGCGACATTTTTGCTGGCTTGGACAGGTATTTCTACAGCCGACAAGATGGCCCGAAAAAGACCTTATGTGATTATTGGCTGCTTCATTGTGGGCATGCTCATGACACCACCTGATGTCGTGTCGCAGTTGTTACTGGCAATACCCTCTTGGCTGTTGTTTGAGTTTGGCGTAATCATGGCCCGGTTCGTAGAGAAGAAGGACGCTGAAGAAGAAGCGGACAAGCCAATCCTATGATTTTAGGTATGCGCCCATATTCAGAACAATGACTGAATGGGTTTTCTATTGTCCCGCTTTTATCTTTCCAGAATCAACGTAATCGGCCCATCATTGGTCGAGGCCACCTGCATGTCTGCGCCAAAACGACCCGTCTGAACATTCACTCTTGATGCCAGTTGGGCCACGAAATATTCGTATAACTCGTTGGCAAGAACTGGTTCTGCCGCGCCCGAAAAGGAAGGCCTACGCCCTTTGGCCACGTCCGCGAAAAGGGTGAATTGAGAAACGACCAACGCGTCCCCTTTAGATTCTTCCAACCCGAGTTGCATGCTGGTTGAAGAGGTTGGGTCGTCTTTTTTTGGCTTAGGGTTTGGGAATATTCTTAGTGCGAGGATCTTTTCCACCAGCCAATCGGCTTTCGCCTCATCATCACCGGGCGCAACGCCCAACAACAATAAGACACCGGTTTTAATTTGGCCTACTACCGCCCCGTCTATTTGCACTTGGGCAGAGCTTACTCGTTGTAACACTACTTTCATGGGCTACCACATGTACCGATTATAGCGGCTCAGAGACGGGTCTAACGTTGAGAAACTCTCGCTAGGGATTTTGAATACCTATCAAAGGGTCGTGACTCAACGACAAAAGCACTTCAGTCTTTTGCCGTTCGAGCGCGAGCCTCATTCATTTAAGCGCGCTTACGCTCATTTTCTTTCAAAAGCGTCTTACGCACACGGATGTTCTCCGGTGTTACTTCTACCAATTCATCGTCGTCAATAAATTCTAGCGCTTGCTCTAGCGTGAATTCCAAAGCCGTGGTCAATACGATGTTCTCATCGGTGCCCGAAGCACGTACGTTAGTTTGCTTCTTTTCCTTCAGAGGATTCACCGTGAGGTCGTTCGACCGCACATGAATACCAACAACCATACCTTCGTAAACCATTTGGTTTGGCTTAACCATCATACGACCACGGTTTTGCAAATTGAACAAAGCAAAGCCAACGGCCTTGCCCTGCGCATTTGCAATTAACACACCGTTCTTGCGTGAACCCACATCATCCGCTGTGCGTGGACCAAAGCCGTCAGAGGCAAAAGACATAATGCCTGTGCCTGAAGTTTGCGAGAGGAACACTGGGCGGTAACCCATAATACCTCTGCTAGGAATTCGGAATTGTAGACGCACTCGACCTTTGCCGTCTGGCTGCATTTCTTGTAGTTCGCCGCGACGATCACCCAGCGATTCCATCACCTTGCCTTGGTGCGTATCTTCAATGTCGATGGTCAATGTTTCGTAAGGCTCATGCACAACGCCGTCTATTTCACGGTAAATGACCTGTGGTCTAGACACAGCTAACTCAAATCCTTCGCGGCGCATAGTTTCAATCAGCACCGACAAGTGAAGCTCACCTCGACCAGAAACCATAAATCTATCTGGGTCTGCGGTGTCTTCAATAACTAGAGCAACGTTGTGAGAAGACTCTGTATATAAACGCTCGCGAATCTGCCGGCTGGTTACATACTTACCCTCTTTGCCTGAAAGCGGCGAATTGTTGACGCAGAACATCATAGACAATGTAGGCTCATCAACTGTGAGCGGTGTCATGGCGTCCACTTGATCTGGCGAGCAAAGCGTGTCTGAGATATTGATCTTGTCTACACCGGTTAGGCAGATAATGTCCCCAGCCGTAGCAGTAGGGGAGTCAACTCTTTCCAGACCATGGTGACGATAAATATTTACCACCTTGCCTTTACGTTCTTTACCGTCGCGATCAACGGCAATAATCTGTTGGTTGCGGGCCAATTTGCCACGGGAAATTCTGCCAATACCGATTACACCCTCATAAGTGGAGTAATCCAACGAACTGATTTGCATTTGAAACGGACCGTCTTCATCCACTTCTGGTGGTCGCACTTGGTCAACCAACATATCTAACAGGGGCGTCATGTCGTCGGCAATTGAATCTAGCTCTAAGCCAGCCACACCATTGATCGCTGAAGCGTAAATAGTTGAGAAATCTAATTGTTCGTCAGTGCCACCTAAATTATCAAACAGTTCAAAAACTTCATCAATAACTCGATAAGGTTCGCTGCCTGGGCGGTCAATCTTGTTAACCACGACAATAGGCTTAAGACCGTAAGCGAAGGCTTTTTGAGTAACAAAACGTGTTTGAGGCATTGGTCCGTCAACGGCATCGACAAGCAACAATACCGCGTCAACCATAGAAAGAATTCGCTCAACCTCACCACCAAAGTCGGCGTGTCCTGGGGTATCAACGATATTGATCTGAGTATCGCGATACTGAATGGCGGTATTTTTTGCAAGAATGGTGATGCCGCGTTCTTTTTCAAGATCGTTGCTGTCCATAATGCGCTCAGCGGAGCTGGCGGAGATCATTCCGGTCTGTTGAAGCAAGCAATCAACCAAGGTTGTTTTACCATGGTCAACGTGGGCAATTATGGCGACGTTGCGTACATTAGGATTTGGCACGGGACGAAAGTTCCTCTTAAAATTTGGGCAATGCAGATCAATTCAACCGCAATCAACCACCTTCCTGAAACTACAAAAGTATTCGGCTAGCCAACATGCGACAAAGCGCAGATTGGGCAAAAGCCCAGCTTTAGAGTAATCGAAAATCGTTGTGGGACAACAGAAGGCGGCGATTATGGAGGAAGTCCGCACAACTGTCTCCCTAATATCTCATCTTCTTTAATTCCATAGCGTTTTGATGGTGGGCCGATTCAACGCACCGATTAAATGGGTAGGTTAGACAACCTGATTTAGGCAAAGTCAGCAGCGAATCTTGAACCTGCAGCTTTGAGGAAATCCTCCAACGGTTCGCAAACGCCGAATTTCGGGTTCAGTACTACTCATTCTGTCCCGAACTGGCCCTAAATGGCTATTGGCAGCACTAAATGCAGGGTCTGAGGAAAACAAACTGCACTTTGGAATTGTTTCTCCGTGGCGTATGCACCAGAATAACGCGTAGAGATTGCACCCGAAAGTATTTGCACCTTTTTGGTGCAAATACTTTCGGGCGCTGATTATAAGCGCTGACGCACGGTGCCTTTGACCATTGCAACGAATGGCACATATCTTGCTTTCGTTCCGGTAGAAAAAGAGATCGAGAAACGATAAGACAAAGAGCAATTCAGCGGGATGAGTCTCGCGAGTCGATTAGCGTTTGCACTCGGCAATTCTTAACTAGCGCTGATACACATATAAAAGGAGATCTTAAAATATGAAATCTAAACTTGAATACATCTGGCTGGACGGCTACCAACCTACGCAAAGCCTACGCAGCAAAACACAGGTACGCGAGAACTTCGGCGGCACCCTAGAGGAATGCCCAATGTGGTCTTTCGATGGCAGCTCAACAGAACAAGCTGAAGGCGGTGATTCTGATTGCCTACTGAAGCCAGTGGCGATCTATCCAGACCCAGACCGTCAAAACGCCTACTTGGTGATGACCGAAGTACTTAACGCAGACGGTACGCCGCACGTTTCCAACGGACGCGCCACCATCGACGACGACGACGATGATTTTTGGTTCGGCTTTGAACAAGAATATTTCTTGTGGGATCCAGACACTAACTTGCCTCCCGGTTTCCCACACGGTGGATTCCCAGCAGCTCAAGGCCCCTATTACTGCTCCGTCGGCGCTGCTAATACTTTTGGCCGCGACTGTGTAGAAGAGCATTTTGATATTTGCTTAGAAGCAGGCCTCAACGTAGAAGGCATTAACGCTGAAGTAGCAGCAGGCCAGTGGGAATTCCAGGTTTTCGCTAAAGGCGCTAAGCAAGCGGGCGACGAAACATGGATTGCACGTTACCTACTAGAACGTACAGGCGAGAAGTTCGGCTATGTTATCAATTGGCATCCTAAGCCACTTGGCGACACAGACTGGAACGGCTCTGGCATGCACGCAAACTTCTCAAACGAAGCAATGCGTACATCAGGCAAAGAAGAAACTTTCACCAAGATTTGTGAAAGCTTTGGCCGCAACATTCAAAGACACATGAGTGTTTATGGCGCAGAAAACGACCAGCGCCTAACGGGTAAGCACGAGACACAGTCTATTGATCAGTTCAGCTATGGTATTTCTGATAGAGGCGCATCTATCCGTATTCCAATTACTACTCACACCGATGGCTGGGTAGGACGTTTGGAAGACAGAAGAACGGCTTCAAACGCAGATCCATACAAAGTGGCTGCAGCAATTGTGAAGACCACAAAGGAAGGATTGGCTTAACCGCTTATTCATCCAGCTACCCACACCCTCAGGTCTTCTGAGGGTGTAGGGTTTCTCCAACTCATAACCCCTACGCACTCTGCTGTTTGACCCGCTACCCTTTCGAGCAATCTGCACCTACTAAAAATGACGCCCCCAAATGCGTGCACCGCTCACCTGAAGCCACTCACACCTTAAATGACTCACACTTAGCGCTGCGTGAGCTATTGCCCTGCATCACAAAAGACTTAATGCGCATAATTAGACAGCATTAGAAAGCCGTTCGAGAGGACACACACATTGCGCCATCTAGCGTCGACCCTGATGTTGATCATTGCGAATAATTGTTGTGCCAGCGTTGTTGATGCGCAAATAACCGGCAATGGGTGGCGTAGCGTGCAGGCATTGGACTGCAAATTCACTGACAAGCCCAGCCGGTTAGAGGAAGGTTCGCTCAACTGTCCAGCTTCTACTGCTTCTGAGGCTTCAGCTGCTCATCGAGGGCCGATAAATATAATGGAAGCCCTCTCCCCTCCGTTGACGTCATCTAGCGTTACTCATAACGACCAAAAAATTCTGGATAGGGCGCGGCAAAAAGGCAGCGCGTGCTCCTACTGCCCCTACACTATCACTATCATCAGCCCATCTGACGGTGACGTAATACGAAGCAACTCCGGGGCGTTGAATATCATCATCAACGTTAAAGCGCCAAAGACCGAGGCAGCCGCGAGCCTTGAGAAACTTGATGGCCTTGTGCACAAAATATTCTTAGACGGCAAACTCGTTGCCTGGGGTGTTGGTTCAACATTCCAGCTACAAGCCCTTGACCGCGGAGTCCACTCACTGAAGGCCACTCTGCACAGGGGACAGGAGGAAATTCAACAAAGCCCACCCCTTACCTTCACTTTACTGCGGCACTCATCCATTCGGCGCTAGCTTCTGGAGATACATTTCGCGGTGCGGACCCTTCTGAACCTCTACATCAAGCCCTCCTTCGAACCCTTCTTCAGCCTCTTATTCAGATAGTACTTGACCTTTTTTAGAGCACGCCCTATTTTGGTGCATCCACCAGAGTGGAGCTACGCATTTCAGCAGAAAACAAAGCGCCAATATCAGCCCTGCAAATAAACTTTTGACTAAATTTTGCTCCCAAAAGCACCCAAACAGGGTTTATGGGAGGAAAAACCAGCACTTATACCTGTCACCATTTTTATTTTTCTAAACTAAGAGGTTCGGCCTAATTATTGCTAGATAAATTAGATCAACTGAGCAAACAATGAATCAAACAAAACAGCCCTACAAAGAGCCACTGAAAAATCCAGCATTAGCAGGACTTTTAGACAGCTTGATTACCGCAGTCATACTTCTCGATGAAGATTTGCGTGTGCGTCTTGTTAATGCTTCAGCAGAGAGTTTGTTGCATGTTTCAGCCGCTCAAATCAGCGGCGATTCTTTGGATCAGTTTATTCTCAAATCTGATGAACTGATCAATTCATTACAAGCGGCCTTAGACAACGGTCAACCGTTCACCGCCAGGGATATTCACCTGCAACTGCCCGAGAGTCTGATCGAACGCATTGACCTCACCGTCACAAACTTTGAATCGCCAAGGGGTTTGCTACTAGAAATGCACCCCACCAGTAGGCTTAACGCCATAAGCCAAAATAGTTCTTTAGAATCTCAGCAAGAAACCACCCGCAATCTCATTCGCGGTCTTGCCCATGAGGTGAAAAACCCGCTTGGCGGCATTAGAGGCGCAGCCCAGCTGCTAGACAGAGCATTACCCAGCGAGGAGCTGCAAGAATACACGCAAATTATTATTGCCGAGGCAGACCGCCTTCGCGATTTGGTCGACCGTATGCTGGGCCCGTGGCAGCCGTTAAAGATGAAACCAATCATCATTGCCGAAGTTGCAGACAGAGCGATCAGTATCCTTAAAGTGGAATTTGGCCCAAACATAACCTGGGTGCGCGACTACGACCCAAGCCTGCCCACGGTGGAAGGCGACCAAGACCAGTTGATCCAATCGGTGTTGAATATTGCCCGCAATGCATGTGAAGCATTGGGCGACACAAATAGCCCCAAAATATCTATTAAGACTAGGGTCAACCGCCAGTTCACTATTGGTAACAAGCGTCATAAGTCGGTGTTGCAACTGGACATATCCAACAATGGCCCAAGCATCGAGGCGAAGTTCCTAGAACAAATATTTTTCCCGATGATCAGTACCCGCGCCAATGGCTCGGGGCTGGGACTGTCTATTACTCAGAACATAATTAGTCGGCATGAAGGGTCGGTACAAGTGGCCAGCAAAACTGGCACTACAACCTTCTCAATATTTTTACCGTTCTCCCCGCCGGCGAACAAAATACAAGATATAGGAAGCGGCAAATGAATGAACATGTGTGGGTGATCGACGATGACAGTGCAATTCGCTGGGTATTAGACCGAGCGTTAAGCCAAGCTAGCATTCCAATTACAGCGTTTAATACTGCTGACCAAGCACTCCATCACCTGAATGATGAGGCGCCACTGGCCATCATCACTGATATCAGAATGCCGGGTACGTCGGGCTTGGAATTTTTAGAAAAAGTACAGATCAGCCACCCTGAAGTACCCATCATTGTGATGACCGCGCACTCGGATTTACAAAGCGCAGTGCACAGTTTTGAGCGCGGTGCTTTCGAATATTTGCCTAAACCATTTGATGTAGACGACGCCGTAGCTGTGGTGCAACGAGCCATAGCGCACAGCAGAGAAATAGAGCCGCTTGCCACTGCCAAGCCTGAAGAGCCTACAGAGATAATTGGTAAAGCCCCTGCCATGCAGGAAGTGTTCAGAGCAATCGGTCGCTTGTCGTCTTCCAACGTAAGCGTGCTCATTAACGGGCCTTCAGGGTCGGGTAAAGAGTTGGTCGCAAGAGCATTGCACCGACACTCGCCTAGGCAAACTGGCCCGTTCGTTGCGCTCAATGTGGCTGCAATTCCCAATGAACTCATTGAAAGCGAATTGTTCGGCCACGAAAAAGGCGCATTTACCGGCGCGACCCAGCGACGCATGGGACGCTTCGAACAAGCCGATCACGGCACATTGTTTTTAGATGAAATAGGCGATATGCCCTCGTCCGCACAAACTCGGTTATTGCGGGTACTGGCAGAGAACGAATTCTACCGAGTGGGCGGCCACCAATCCGTGCAGGTAGATGTGAGGATAATCGCCGCAACACATCAAAATCTCGAAACCTTAGTAGAAAGAGGCACCTTCCGTGAAGACCTCTTTCACCGACTCAATGTCATTCGCGTGCATGTGCCTGCGCTCTCTGAGCGCCGCGAGGATATACCATTGTTGGCCCAGCATTTTCTCGACAACGCGGCGATTGAATTAGGCGACGAGTCAAAGCGTTTAGATGCTGCCACCTCTGAGTATTTGTCGCTGCTACCTTGGCCGGGAAATGTGCGTCAACTGGAAAATACCTGCCGATGGCTTCAAGTAATGGCCAGTTCACGCGTTATTTTGATTGAAGACTTGCCTCCAGAACTACAACAAAATGTAGAAGGCAAAACTAACAGCGACTGGGAGTCGGGCTTAGAGCTTTGGGTTGGACAACTGCTCGATGATGCAAAAGGAATACCCGTACTAGACGTTGCGATGCCGCGGTTCGAGCGCGTGATCATAAACGCAGCATTGCGAAAAAGCAGTGGTCGCAAAAAAGACGCAGCAGAGCTATTAGGCTGGGGCCGCAACACGCTAACGCGCAAAATGCAGGAGCTAGACTACTAGCTAGAACACTTGATATTTGCGCAGTTGCCTTGAGGAATGCGCTACAATAGCGCATGAATGTTGTTCTCTATCAGCCTGAAATTCCGCAAAACACAGGCAATATCATCCGTATTTGCGCCAACACAGGCGCAAAACTTCACCTGATAAAACCATTTGGATTTGAATGGGATGACAAACGCCTGAGAAGAGCAGGACTGGATTATCACGAACTGGCGCTGGTGTCTCTGTACGAGAATTTCGAGGAATGCCAGACGGCTTTGGCAGATACGCGATGGTTTGCTTTAACCACCAAAGCGAAAAGAAGCTACGCGGAGATTGCTTTTCTACCTAACGATACCGTTTTATTTGGGCAAGAAACTAAGGGATTGCCAGCGCGTATTGCGGAAAATTTGAGCGACGAGCAAAAACTGCGCATCCCCATGCAAGCCACATCGCGCAGCATTAATTTGGCTAATTCTGTTGCGATAACATTGTATGAAGGTTGGCGTCAGCAAAACTTCGACGGCCTGCTTTAGGCCACTTACGCTCAGTGCTTTCTCTAACGCCCGAGTTGTCCGGGCGCCTACCTTGCTTCCCTAACCTGCATGAAACGTATCTGCTCGTGTCTATTCGTGTCTGTTCGTGTCTGTGCCGTTGCAACCAGACACCTCGTACCTCACAGCGCCGCGACATTGAAACGAACTCAATGTGTTGTCACGTCTGCAGAGTCCTGTTGACCGTCACTACTGGCTTGTTCACGCTGCTCTCGCTCCTGCATGGCTTGAACATACAGCGCCTCAAAATTGACCTGGGCTAATTGCAAAGCAGGAAAACCGCCTTTCACCACCAAGTTATCAATACTTTCGCGCAAATAAGGGAACAGCGTATTGGGACACGCGATGCCAATTATCTGACTCAGTTGGGCAGGCTCTGCACCCTGAATCAAGAAAATGCCCGCTTGTTGAACCTCAACAATGAAGCCCACCATCTCGTCTTCCAAGGTGGCTGTTATTGTGGCGGTTAAAATCACCTCTTGCAGATCTTCGCCCAACGAATTGGCGCGAGTATTAATATCTACCTTGATCTCAGGCCGCCACTGCTTGATAAATACTTCAGGCGAATTGGGCGACTCAAACGAAGAGTCTTTCAAAAACAAACGCTCTATACGAAATTGCACTTGGCCTTTCTCGCCGCCGCTGGCCGCGCCGTTATCTTGACTTTCACTCATTAAATTAGCTCTTTACTACGGGTAAATTTTGCGCGCGCCACTCTGAATAGCCGCCCATTAAACGCGACACATTAGCGAAGCCATTTTTCTTCAACAACGTACCGGCGGTGCCTGAATGCTGACCCATTTTGCAGGCCACAACTATAGGGCGCTCTTTGTGCTTAGAAAGCTCGCTCCACTTTTCTTCTAAACTTGCGTAGGGGATATTCACTGCGTCAACAATATGCCCTTCAGCAAATTCAGCTTTGTCGCGCACGTCTAAAACCAATGCATTTTGCACATTGACCAAACGCACCAGTTCTTGAGTTGTTATGGTTGCTCCCCCGCGACCCGATTCATTACGGATAAAGAGTCCCAGCAACACTACGAAAGCACCCACTAACAGGGGATGCGCGCCGATAAAAGTAAAAAACGCTTCCATTGTTCTCGCCTAAAAATTGCGTTGGCGAGTATACACTTGTGGCCGCCTTAACGGCATGACTGATATGGAGAAATTTCGCCTCGGCATCAGCCGTAGAAATGGGACACCATCCTCAGCGCGCGCATTACGCCAAATCAGGGTTGTTGCCAAATTCTAAAGCCGCTTTTCAGCTGAAGATTTCATCTCATTGACACGTCATTTGTTGTTAAACTTAGCCGCTCAAATTTGCGCAAAAACTAAGACTTAACAGGGTGTTTGCACCTTTGCGCCGTTGGCATCAGGCCTGTTTATAGGCCTACTTTTAGCCCAATTGGCAAAAAAAGAAAGAGAAGCAAAAGAATTAGCGACCCCCTATAAGAGTACCCTAGGAGTTACCACGCCATGTCCGCAACCAGCCTACTCGTCATACTCGACGGCTTCGGCCACAGCACGAATACCGAAAATAATGCTATTGCCATGGCAAACATGCCCACATGGGATGATCTATGGAGCAACCATCCGCGCACACTGATCTCAGGATCAGGTATTGATGTGGGTTTACCAGATGGGCAAATGGGTAATTCGGAAGTGGGCCACATGAACTTGGGTTCTGGACGGGTGGTTTATCAAGATTTCACGCGCATTAATAAATCTATCGAAGAGGGCGACTTTGCCGACAACCCAGCCCTCGTTGATGTCACAGATACAGTGACAAAGAATGACGGAGCACTGCATATCATGGGATTGCTCTCTCCTGGCGGCGTGCACAGCCATGAGGCGCAAATTTTTAGCCTGATTAAAGTTGCTGCGGCCAAAGGTATAAAGAAAATTTATCTCCACGCGTTTCTAGACGGCAGAGATACACCACCGCGCAGCGCCAAAGATTCGCTGGCTAAAGCCGATGCACTTTTGTCCCAACTTCAATGCGGTCAGGTAATCAGTGTCAGCGGTCGCTACTTTGCCATGGATAGAGACCGCAACTGGGACCGAGTAGAGCGCGCCTATAACTTGGTGGCCCGAGGCGAGGCGCCCTTTCACGCAACCAGCGGCGTGGAAGCACTAGAGAAAGCCTACGCGCGGGATGAAAACGACGAGTTTGTACAACCCACCGCAATACATGCAGCAGACAACGCGCCTTTTCACTTAAATGCAGAGGACGCAGTAGTGTTTATGAATTTTCGTGCCGACCGGGCGCGGCAAATTACTCGGGCAATGACTGAACCTGATTTCGACGGTTTTGCTCGTCGCTCATTCACCAGACCAGCAAATTTCACCACACTCACTCAGTACGCAGACGATATAGATTTACCCTGCGCGTTCAGCAAACTGCAGTTGGTTAACTCCTTTGGCGAACATCTACAAAATAAAGGCATGAAGCAACTACGCATTGCGGAAACTGAAAAGTACGCTCATGTGACCTTCTTTTTCTCAGGTGGCCGCGAAGAGAATTTCGACGGCGAAGAGCGCCTACTGGTGCCTTCTCCGAAGGTCGCAACCTATGACCTACAGCCAGAAATGAGTGCAAAGAAAGTCACCGATGAACTTATTGAAGCCATAGAAAGTGGCCGCTTTGACACAATTGTCTGCAACTACGCTAACGGCGACATGGTAGGCCACAGCGGTAAGCTTCAACCTGCCATCAAGGCAGTAGAAACCTTAGATCATTGTTTAATGCGCTTACGTGAGGCTTTAGAGAAAACCCAGGGGCAAATGCTTGTTACGGCCGATCATGGCAACGTAGAACAAATGGTAGATCATGAAAGCGCTCAGGAGCACACAGCGCATACCAGCAATTTAGTGCCGCTGGTTTATGTTGGCCCGAAGAAAATCAACCTGCGCGATGGTGGTTCTTTGTGCGATGTAGCACCAACGCTCCTTGATCTAATGGGGCTAGATATTCCCAAAGAGATGACCGGAGAATCCTTAGCCACCGGAGATGGGCAGTAGGCGAGCTTTGCTCAATCCTTTTACCGTCGAGTCTTAATATGACTAGCAACTGTCGTTTGTCAGATTTAGTTTTTCGTAAAAAACATTCAGGCCGGCGTGGGTACCTAGTGCCATTTCTTATGGCAATACTTTTGCTGCTAGGCGCCCAGCCCTTTGGCGCTATGGCCCAGAGCGACATTGAACAAAACGCTCTGGCACTTAAACAGACACTTGATCAACTCAATGCGTTAGATAAGTGGCTGACCGAGGCGGAACAAGAGAACAACCAACTGCAATCGCAGTTGCGTGAACAAGATACAAAAATTGCTACGCTGACAAAAAAGACACGAGCCGCCGAAATCGAGTTGTCAGATGCAAACAAAGCGCTGAATAAATCTACCCAAGAAATAGGCGAACTCAAGGCGCTACAACAAGCGCAGAGCAAAGCAGTATCAATTCACCTGCGCGCCGCCTACCGCCTGGGCGGGGACGACTTTATTAAGCAACTGCTGAACAAAAATTCTCCAGCGGATCTGGACAGGTTAATTCGTTATCACGGTTACTTCGGCGCCGAGCGCCTGGGCTTAATAGAAGAGTACAAAAAAACGCTGCGGCAACTGGCTGAAAGCGAAAAAATGCTCAGCGAGCAAAAACAACAGCACAACAAGAATTTACAAACCCTTAAAGAACAACGCCAAGCAATGAGCGATCAGCGCAAAAGCCGCGCACTGTCTATACGCAAACTTGCGGAACAAAAGAAGAACAAGTCTCAGCAGCAAAAAATCCTGCTTGCAGACAGCCAGCGCCTACAAACACTCATACAGACACTAGAACTGGAAGCAACGACCTTTGACGATTCGAGCATTATAGACGCCAAGGGCAATCTACCCGCACCGCTAGAAGGCCGATTGAAACACCGATTTGGCGAGCAGCGAGCGGGCGGAAACTTGAGTTGGCGTGGCATTAAAATTAACGCAGATCTGGGCACACCGATAACGGCAGTATTTCGTGGGCGGGTGGTGTTCGCAGATTGGCTCAGAGGTTTTGGTTTAATGACCATTATTGATCACGGAGAGGGTTATATGACCATGTACGGCTTCTGCGACACGTTGAGCAAAGAGACCGGCGATTGGATTGAAAGCGGCGAAATAATCGGCAGCGCAGGCAGCAGTGGCGGCCAAGGCGAGCCCGGCCTGTACTTTGAATTACGTCAAGATGGCAAAGTCAGCAATCCGACCCAATGGTTGAAGCTCTAATTCTCAGACAAAACCCAATGTTTTTCCCTAAAGCAGCTAATTGGGGCATTAAAAAGTGGCGAATACTCTCAACCACTTAGTTTATGATCAGCGCTGAATGCATAAACGCCCCTTTCATATGATTTTAAGACCACTGCCATTATTCAGCCTACTGCTCAGTATGATTACCGGCATACTCTTGGGTATTTTAGTTTTTCAATGGTACTTCTCAAACCACGACTCCGCTGTGCGAACGTTTGCTGCTGCATTGCAGCAGATCGATGACAACTATGTGGAAGACTTAGACCAACAAGAAATGGTTAGCCATGCCATTAGGGGCATGCTCGCAGGTTTAGATGAATATTCAGAATTGCTCGACCAACAAAGTTATGAAGACCTGCTCAGTCGCAGTGAAGGAAAATTCGGCGGCATCGGCATAGAAGTCAGCTTATCTAATGATTTTTTCACCGTAGTTTCGGTGATCAAAGATACGCCCGCAGAACGAGGCGGCATTCTTGCAGGCGACATCATCAGAGGAATTAATGGCGACCCTGCAAAAGGCATGAACATGGCGGTAATGATCGAGCAGATGAAAGGCGCCATTGGAGAGTCAATAGCTTTATTGTTGGAGCGACCAGGACAAGAACAACGTATCCCTCTTGTTTTAAAACGCGAATTAATCACTACCACAAGTATCAGCCATAGAAATCTCGACCGAGGCATAGGTTATATACGCCTCTCAAGCTTCGACCAAAATGCAGGTAAAAACCTAAAGCTGAGCCTAGCAGCGCTTAGCGAAAAAAATCCGTTAACCGGCTTAATCCTAGATCTCCGTAACAACCCCGGGGGTATATTGCAATCTTCAGTGAGTGTAGCGGAGATTTTTTTAGATGGCGGCTTAGTTGTGTCCACGCAACAACAGACTACTTTTGCACCAGATGATTCTAACAATACCTCTTACTTTGCCGCTAAGGGCGATGACACTGACAACCTACCGGTGGTTGTGTTAATCAATCACGGCTCCGCGTCGGCTTCCGAGATAGTCGCAGGGGCGCTGCAAGATAGAGACAGAGCAACGATAATTGGCAACACGTCTTTTGGTAAAGGCACCGTGCAATCGCTACTACCACCCCTGCCCGATGCTCAGGCGCTGAAAATCACCACCGCTTACTACTACACACCAAGCGGGCGCTCCTTTCATAACTCAGGTATTGAGCCGGACATAAATTTCAGCGCAGATGAAGATGAACTCTTAGCGTTCGCTGCACAGCATTTGTTAAAAGAAAAATAACAAAGCGCCTAAAAGTAGAGCGCGAGTTTTTGCGCAGGGCAAGCGCCGCAGACAATCGGCCTCTCTCGACCACAAACGGCCACAAACGAAAAACGTAAAGGTAGAGGTAGAGGTAGAGGTAGAGGTAGAGGTAAAGGGCCCGCGTCATAAACGGGCCATATATTAGTGCGCGCTAAACCACTTATTAGAAAAATTGCCCTAAGACTTTTGGTCCAAAAATGCTTGGCCTTGGGCCACGTCTAAAGTGCCTTCATAAATTGCACGACCAGTAATAGCGCCCAACAAAAGTTCCGGCTGAGCGGCAAAGGCTTCTTTAAGCACCTGCAGATCTTGCATGTTGGTCACGCCGCCGGAGGCGATAACCGGCACTTTGGCGGCCTGAGCAATTTCTAATGTCGCCGCAACATTCAAACCTTCCATCATGCCGTCGCGGTCAATATCGGTATAAACAATTCCGGCAATTGGCAGCTGGCCTGCCTGACGAGCTAGATCAAGGGCCTGTACACCAGAGTCTTTATCCCAGCCTTGAGTTGCAGCAACGCCGCCGCGCGCATCTAAACCTAAAATAACTTGGCCCGGATACTTATGCGCAGTGGCGGCCAAAAACTCGGGATCCTCAATAGCCTTGGTGCCAACAATTACGGCGCTTACGCCCACATCAAGATAGGCATCGATAATTTCGACACTGCGAATACCGCCACCGACCTGCACAGGCACGTCGCCCATTGCGGCAACCATTGCGCCAATCAATGCCGCATTTTTCGGCTCACCCGCAAAAGCACCATCGAGGTCAACAATATGTAAACGACGCCCACCCTGCTCTTTCCAATGAGCGGCCATAGCCACAGGGTCGGTAGAAAACACGGTAGATTCAGCCATGCGGCCCTGGCGCAAGCGCACACAGGCACCGTCTTTTAAATCAATGGCAGGAATCAGCAACATAGGTCTACAAGCTGCCCTTAGTAGAAGGCACGATGCCGGACATACGCTCATCGGCGGTCACCGCCATACGCAGCGCACGACCAAAGGCCTTAAACAAAGTCTCAGCTTGGTGATGGGCGTTGTCGCCCTTGAGGTTGTCCAAGTGCACAGTCATCATTGAGTGGTTAACCAACCCTTGGAAGAATTCGCGCAGTAGGTCGACGTCGAAATCACCTACGCGAGCACGGGTATATTCCACCCCATAGTGCAGGCCCGGACGACCAGACAGGTCAATAACTACGCGAGACAAGGCTTCGTCTAACGGCACATAAGCATGGCCATACCGAGTGATACCGCTCTTGTCGCCAATGGCCTCGTTAAGCGCCTGACCCAAGACAATGCCCACGTCCTCAACCATGTGGTGCGCGTCTACCTCAAGGTCGCCGGTGGCCTCGATATGAATATCAATCATTCCGTGACGAGATATTTGCGTGAGCATATGGTCAAAAAATGGCAAACCGGTAGCAAAATGGCTATCGCCGGTGCCATCGAGATTTACGCTCAAGACGATTTGGGTTTCGCTCGTATCTCTTGTTATTTTTGCCTGACGCACTTTTTTCACCTGCGGTTATGCTTTGAAGCCGGGCAGTTTAACGGGCTTTGCCAAAGATTACAGTCCTGGTTTATGCCAGTTAAGGTAAATCTAGGTATCAACCAAGACGTGCTGTCCGATAAAAGCCGTTTTATTCAGCACAACTCTCTCCCTGCAAATAGGCAAAACCTATTCATCAGGCAGAGTTAGAGAAAGGGCTACGAGCAGAATTTACCTGCTAAAGAAGGTCCATCAAGTCGCCATGGGGCAAAAACCGATTGGTGGTATTCGCCTTAATCCAAGCAACCAAATCACCGGGCATAGCTTTACGCTTTTTTAACACCCGCACCAAAGCCACCACGGGAGATTTTGCCTCTGCCTTCCACGCAGGGTGGCCCATCTCGCCTAGGGTGAAAAATCGAATAAGGCTGACTATTGCGGCATCGTCTAACTCAGCTGCTGCATCAGTCCAGCCCGGATGTTGCAGCAGTGGCGCTAAAAGATTGACCTGCTCCTGACTGAGGTGCACTTCGCAGTCTTCAGGCACAGCGCTAGTCGCCAGCTCAACGGCTTGGGCCAACAAATCCGCGGCAATGGGTTTTTGCTTGGCATTGAACTGGCGTGGATCAAAAGTATCTACAGACATTGTGTCCTCAAAGAAATATTCAGTTGTCGCAAAAGACCGACAGTCGGTCTACATTGCCATCATAAACGATACGGGTTTTGTAATACTGTGGTAGATGAAGTTTTTCCGAGCTTTTGGCGTTTTGCTGATGAAAATTTTGCGCACCTGCTAAACCGCCCGCACAAAAACATAGTCATTTGCCCAATTAATTGCTCATTCTAGAGAACTAACTATATGAAACTTTTATTTAGACTCATTGTTGCCAGCGTAATACTGATTGGTATTGCAGGGTACGTTTACTTTAGTGATGGTGATCGCTACAAGTTGGATCTTGAAGCCTACCTGACTGAAGCAAGCGGCTATCAGATTAGTATTAACGGAGATATCAATTGGCAGATACAGCCAACACTGGGATTGTCTGCGGAAAATATCGACGCGATTGATGCCTCTGAAAATATCAATATTGGCAAGCTCACCCTAAACGCCCAAATAGGTAATCTTTTTGCCGCACTGGAGTCTTGGCAGATTCATAGTTTTGTTTTAGAAAACGTTAAAGTTGAGTCTCAGGGCAGCCAAATGATTCTGCGTAAACTAGACATCAGTGACTTTCGCCCTGATGAAGCCAGCCCATTTGTGTTGGATTTAGGCTACGTTGCCGCAAGCGCAGATGCGTCTAGCGAGGATTTAAACCTAGCCGGCCAACTGACATTCACGGCGCTAGACTCGGCAGATAGCGCCCAAAGAGCGCGTGTACGATTTACGGACACAACGCTCACAAGTACTTATGCCTCGGGCATTTGCAATGGGGAAATTACCGACAACAATACAACCAGCAACACAACAAGCTCAGACGACGACTTGCTGCCAGTTGATAGCATTTTGGCCTTTGATGCAGATTTTAGTTGCGACCTAAGCAGAATAGTTGTCGACCAATACGAATTTCAAAGCGGCCTATTGAACCTCAGCCAAACCGCTGGCAAAAGCAAAGTGTCTTTAGCAATAGCAGATTTCTTTGGTGGCAAACTTCAAAGCAAGGCTACTATTGATGTAAACCTTAGACCAATTCCTTGGGACATTTCCTTCAGTGGCTCGGATATAGACAGCCGTAAACTCGTTGCAGCCACAGACAACAAACTCAACTGGCAGGCGCCATTAAAAGTCCAAGGCCAATTAAAAATGCTCGGTAATACCGAGGAAGCGCTAGCCAAAAGCGTTGTGGGCTCTGCAAATTTGGATGGCGGTCAAGGCAGCATTGATATTGGCCAAGTCAAAAACGCGCTGATACTGATCAACCAATTAGCTAATACAGGCGAGCCTGTAGAGGAACTGCCAGATCAATTGCAGTACAACAACCTCACTGCCGCGTGGACAATCCAAGGGGAAGCAAATACGTTGATCGTTGATTTGGATAACCTGCAAGCCAACGCGAGCGGCTCTATTGCGTTTCTTGACGACAATCTTTCTTTAACAGGCGAGGCCGTGGTGCAAACCCCCAAACCGGGCCAACAAATTAAGTTAACGCCCGTATTAATGGACGCTGCTATTCCCTTTGACTGTAAGGGCAAACTGGCTGAACCTGAATGCAAGCCAAATACCAAGGCAGTGGGTAAGATGCTGTTGCAAATCTTGAAAAATTCGCAGCAAGACAAAGTAAAAGAAAAATTAGACGAAGTGATAGAAGAGCAGGTGCCAGAACAATTGAGAGAAGCCGCCAAACAGCTCTTAAACCTCTTCGGGCAGTAAAAAAGGGATGCGTTATTGATGGATTGGTTTGCGCGGCAATTACTTGATTGGTTTGAAATAAATGGCCGCAAAGATTTGCCCTGGCAAGCCGACATCAACCCCTACCGAGTATGGGTCTCCGAGATCATGTTGCAGCAAACCCAGGTTGCAACAGTCATCAATTACTTCAACCGCTTCACTCAGCGCTTTGCCAACATAGAAAGCCTTGCCCAAGCCAATATCGACGAGGTACTGCACCTATGGACGGGGCTAGGTTACTACGCCCGAGGCAGAAACCTACATAAGTCTGCCCAACTCATAGTAGAAAACCACCAAGGCCAAATGCCGGAAACACAAGAGGACTTAGAAGCGCTGCCTGGCATAGGACGGTCGACTGCCGGTGCCATAAGAGCCATTGCCATGGGCCAGCAAGGGGTGATTATGGATGGCAACGTGAAACGGGTATTGGCCAGATTTCATGGCATAGAAGGCTATCCGGGCGAGAGCAAAATCAACGCGCAGATGTGGCAGCACGCCATAGACCACACCCCGGCGACACGCACAGCGGCTTATACCCAGGCAATAATGGATCTCGGCGCCACCCTGTGCACAAGAAAAAGACCAAACTGCGCAGACTGCCCCATGCAGACCAAGTGCGTGGCTAACGCTAAAGAAATAGTTCACCAACTGCCCACACCAAAACCGAAAAAAGCCAAGCCACTGCGAACGGCGCGTTTTTTTATAGTGAGTTTGCCGAACGGTGCAACGCTCATGGAACAAAGACCGGCTACCGGACTTTGGGGCGGTCTATGGAACCCGCCGGAACGCGCCTCTGAGACCTCTATAGCCGAATATTTAGCGGAGTTAGGCTTAGATATAGCAGCCACAGACCACCACACGGCAAAGGTTTTTCGGCATACCTTCACTCACTTTCATTTAGAAGTAGAACCCATTTATATCTCGCTAAATACCCAACCAGAACTACAGGTACAAGAACTAGCAACCCGTTGGGTGCTGCCCGCGCATTTAGAAAATAACAATGAAGCCATAGGATTGTCTGCGGTAGCCGTTAAACTACTGGCACCCCTGGCAACCAGCCCTACCAAATAGCGTGAATAGGCCAAAAGGCCACTACGCTAAACGGCCAATAAAGGACAAAATCAGCATGAGCAGAATGGTAAATTGCAGTAAATATCAAAAAGAGCTGCCCGGATTAGAAAAACAGCCTATTCCTGGAGCGCAGGGTGAAAAAATCTTTGCAGAAGTATCTGAAAAGGCCTGGCTAGAGTGGCAAACCCTGCAAACTATGCTGATCAACGAAAAGCACCTGAGCTTAATTGACCCCGAAACACGCAAATATTTGCTCGATCAGATGTGGCGATTCTTCAAAAATGAAGCGGTAGATCAACCAGAAGGCTATACACCTGCTCAGGACAGTTGACGGGAAGCCGCGACATCGGTTTAATACGCCGCTCGCTGCCGATGTAAGGCAAGCAGTACGGCCTGATAGCTCAGTCGGTAGAGCAGAGGATTGAAAATCCTCGTGTCGGTGGTTCGATTCCACCTCAGGCCACCATTTCCTCCCTTCCCAAAATACTTCCAAAAACCGCCAAAATTTTTGCGCCATTGCACCACCTTGTGGCCCGAGAAAAGAACTCACTCAAATCTCTTTATGCCGTCAATGTACCTTCGTCTCGCATGACCAGCGTCTGCGCGATTCGCCCATGCATTTGAAGCACAACGAAATAGTCATTTAATGGGGTAGAAATAGGCGCTGGAAGAAGCACTGCCTTAAAGGAGGAGTTGCGCCCCAACTGTTACCAAACCGAGTGTGGCGAGGTTCCAGCTGAATGTACGCAACCAAGGATTGCCCAGGGCGTAAAGGGGTAAAAACAACAAGCGACCCAACAAGTATCCCAAGCAGCCCCAATAGCTGAGTTGCCCTGCGCTGTCGGTTACAAACACCAGTAAAACGCAAACGGCAAAAAAGGCGTAGGTCTGCATAAAATTAGCCTGTGCACGCTGCAGCCTTGCGGCCATGCCTGTGGGCTGAATATTCTCATCACGTGCACCAACACTATATGCATTGCCCACCTGCGCCTTAAAACTTAAGGCCGCGCAGCTCAGATGTACCACGCCCCAAAACGTTGCTGCGAGCAAGCTCCAAAGTTCAAATGTCATCATATGTTTTCCGTCATTTGGAGTAGGTACTAAACGCGATAACCTGTGACGCTAACGCCTAATACCAATCGGCATTAACTGGTCTTATGTAAGCCCTGCCACTTTGTGACCACAACGAGAGCTTGAAATAAATAGAGACATATCGTTGGTAGTTGAATAGTGGTTGAGCTATCGCCACGCCAATACGCTTAGCGAAAGTTTGTTCTACTCAAGCCTTAAAACTAAAATTTCGTTCGACTTTACTTTCGCTGGATTTTTTACAGTTGGGACAGAAAGCTTGTCGCTAAAAAACATGGCCTCCGCGCCTTCATAGCGATTTTGAGCGCTATAGTTTATGCCGTAGGTTATGGCTTGGCGCTTCTTATACATTTCTACGATTTCGGGTGCGTTGTCGTAAGAAACTATCCAGGGCTGCTTGATTTTACTTTGTACATATTCAGCGACTGTCGTGTGGTCTTCATGTGTGTAGTGATCTTCATATAAACCTTGGCCCTTCACATAGTATGGAGGGTCCAGATAAACCAAGGATTTGGGCGGTAACGTTGGCAGGGTTTGTTGCATAAAGTCCTGTGCATCGAGGTTGGAAAGTCGTATCCGAGAGCCACATTGCGCTATTTTTTCAATTCGGCGGATTAGGTCCTTTTTATTAAAACGCGCATCTATCTTCCAAGCGCCATCTTGGTTGCGCCCACCAATAACACCCGCCTTCAAAATGCCAGACCGATTTGTTCTATTGAGAAAAAAGGTCGAAAAACCCAACTCCAGATGAGACTTTTTTCCGGGCTTATCGAAAATTTTTCGTTGTATATGCCACTCCGCCATATCGACCCGCACATCGCTTATCGACTTACATAATTCATCGGTAGAGTTGATAACGCTGTACCAAAATGCATATACCGCTAAGTTCAGGTCATTCAGATAGATTTGAGATGCGTAATTGTGCAGCAGCAAGTTCAGAGCAATCCCTCCTCCTCCCGCATATGCTTCAACATAATGTCCGCCAAAAAGATCGTTCTCTTCAAAAACTTTTTTAATAAAATTTGTAAGCTTGCCCTTGCCACCTGGATAGCGAAGTGGTGAATTAAATGGCAAAACAGTTCCTTCGTTCTTTAAAAGTTAGTTAACAAGCTAATTAATCTGAGAGTGGACCTAAATTTTTCAAGCACATTCGATAACAGAAAACTTTAGGTCACACAAAAAGCAGCATTTCGCTGCTGCTCAAATTTTAGCGATTTGGGCTGAGGAAAAACATTTCAGAGTAGCCATTGCAAACGCTATCTTTGTCACTTGCAATAGCGAACGCGACAGAGAAGGCTATTTTTCGGACCAGCGACTGCTGCGAGTGGTATCTCCGCACCTCAAGTGCCAAGCAGTAACTAAGTGGCCTTTTTCGTCCAGACCACAACACTATAGTGGCTTTATATTTGCCACCTGCAACGCTGCCTTAACCCAATAATTTGCGTAAAAATTCCTCGAGTCACCGGAGAGAGTGTTTATTTTAGATGGACATCAAACGCGCCTAAGAACCTTACAAACTAGGTTGTGCTGCAACCAAAGGCTATACGCATCTTATCCTGAATATTACCTAGGCATTTTTTCGGCGAGTAGATATGAAGTGCCACTATCGGCCAGTTTCTCAAGAGCAACCGATACGCCGCTGTGGTCTCAGGAAATCGGTTCCGTATACTCAATGGCTACGCTACTGTTGCGGACGCACGACCTCGTTTGCGTAAGATATTGATATACAGAGGCTCATCAAGGATTTGGTGCTGATAGCAGGTAACAATTCCGCCTCAGGCCACCATCTCAAATGTTCAAAACTTTTTAACACCTTGTTCAGTCCAGTTTCTTAGAACTAACTAGCTGGCGGAGCCAGAGTTTCAAGACATTTGAAAGCCACCCAACAACTGCGGACAAAAACGCGAAATAGACAACGTCCACGTCACGGGTTCACCTCAAACGGATTCAGACACCCACCATTCCAACAACAACAACCTAGTGTTGATGCAGTCCACTCGCCGGATTCTCAGTTGAGTATAGTAACTGTGTCTTATCCAAATACTGGACAGTGCACCCCCCCTTCTATAGGTTTTATAGCTGAATAGAAATTTGGGAGGGCACCAGGTGCCAGAAAGATTTAGGATTATTGCTCTGGCAATGTCGGCTGTGTTCATTTGCTATATTGATAGGGTAGTTATCTCTCTAACAATCATACCTATGGGCGTTGAGCTTGGTTGGACTAATACCGAGAAAGGCATTGTTCTAGGTTCGTTTTATCTTGCTTATATGGTTACGCAAATTTATGGCGGGATCTTATCCGACAGAATAGGTGCGAAAATTGTTCTTGGCATCGGTTTAATTACATGGTCGCTATTCACTTTGGTCACCCCGCTGGCGGCAGCTGCAGGGTTCACAATTTTAATACTAGCAAGATTAGGCATGGGCCTGGGAGAAGGCGTCACCTTCCCAGCATGGCATAGCCTTTATGCTCGATGGATTCCTAAAAGCGAGCGCTCGCGCTCCGTTGCTGCCACGAATAGCGCCATACCTCTTGGAACCATCTTTGGCTTGGTCGTTACACCAATCATTATCGTTAAGCTCAGCTGGCAGTGGGCATTCTACTTATACGGCGCAATAGGCTTTGTCTGGTATTACTTCTGGGGCAAATACGTCACGTCCACCCCGTCAGAATCTACAACCATTTCTGAAAAAGAATTGACCTATATTACAGATAACGCCCCAGCATCTGGCCCAGGAGAGGATCTAGATTGGCGAATATGGCTGTTTAATAAACCGCTTTGGGCAATTGCAGTTGCGCATTTTTGTAACAACTACACTCTTTTTGTTTTCCTTTCTTGGCTGCCTACATTCGTAAACGAGAAGCTTGGAATTGAACTTGCTGCAGTCGGCGTCATAGCCATGTTTCCGCATATCGTCAGCTTTGTCTCTGCTAATCTTGGAGGCTACTTCGCGGATAATCTTATTGCACGCGGCGTTAAACTTCTTACCGTTAGAAAACTATGCAACACTCTTGCTTTTGGTGGTTTGGCAACATGCCTTTGCTTAGTGCCCCAATTCACTACCACATTTGGTGTGATGGCCATCATTTGCCTCGGCAAGTTGTTTAGTGGCTTTGGTGCCGGTGGGTATATCGTCAATCATGCCGATATCGGACCAAAATATACCGGAAGACTAATGGGCGTAACTAATACGTTTGCGGCCATTCCTGGGCTGGTTGGCGGAATACTGACAGGCGTAATCCTCGACATGACAAACTCCTGGGATATGGTTTTTTACGTAACAGCAGGCGTTACATTTTTCGGCGGCGCATTTTATTTTCTATTTGCTAGTACCGACAAACAATTTGATTAGCTTGAAAAGCGCTTTCACACCAACCACTTCCTTTCACTGGCTACGCGCCAGTATTGGGTTGTTAAGTTGAGGCTCAAGTACCTTATATTATCTCTTCTCCAAGCAGCTTTTTCTGCGAGTAAATATGAAGATTAGGAAGGTTGCCATTGTCGGCCAGTTTCTCGAGAGCAACCGATACTCACCTGTGGTCCCGGGCAATCGGTTCCGTGTACTCAATGGCGACGCTATTGTTGCGGACGCACGATCTCAGTCGCCCACACTGCTGAAAGAAGGACAAGGCTTCTTTGCTCAGATGGACATAGAGGGCAGCTGGGAACCTATTCCAATTACACTCATTTTTGGCGGTGCCGGCGGCCCCGCAGAACACAGTTTCATTGTTGACGAAATTCAAAAAATTGGGCGTGAACTGCAAGCCCAAACCTCTCTTGATGGTGTCTATATTCTCAATCACGGCGCCATGACTACTCCTGAAGATGAAGATCCTGACGGCCTCTTATATGAAACCGTGCGGCGAGCGGTGGGGGCAGGTGTGCCCGTTGTGACCACGGTTGATCTGCATGCAAACATCTCCCAGCGCATGGTGGATAACGCCGATGTCATTGTTGCCTACCGCACAGATCCTCATGTGGACCAATATGAAAGGGGCATTGAAGCAGCAACAATTCTCAACGAGATATTTAATGGCATGCGCCCTACGGTTAGCAATATTCGCGTACCTATTGTGCCGCCAAATGTCAGCCTGTTAACGGCCAACGGTCCCTACGGCGATTTAATTGATTACGGACAAAGCCAAATCGGCGCGGAAATTTTAAACATTTCTATAGTTGCTGGATTTGCCTACAGCGATACGTCAGTGAATGGCCTACACGTTTTGGTTACAGCACGTGAAAGCGAACTGGCCGCGGCGACCTTGTGCAAAAAAATCGCCGAAATGGCTTGGTCAATGCGCCAGCGCTTTCTTTGGAATTTGGTGCCGCTAGAAAAAGCGGTAGCTAAAGCTGTAGATGTAGGACACGACAACAAATCACTGCCAGTGCTGCTGGCTGACCTTGGCGACAACGTAGGCGCTGGTGGTCCCGGCAATACCTTGTGGTTGACCAGAGCCCTGCACGAAGCAAAAACGACTGGCGTTGTCATTGGTAGCTTTTTTGATCCTGAGTTAGTGAGCGCTGCAACGGACGCCGGGGTTGGATCAAGTATTCAGGCTACGTTCAACGGCGATGGTTGGGAAGGCGCAGAATCTACATACTTAGTGGACAACGTTCTGGTGCAGCATCTGCATCCTGGTGAATTCTATATTTCCACAGGCCCGCTTTCTGGCATGCGCGTGAATGCTGGCCCAATGTGTTTACTCAAATTCGATGGCATACAGATTTTGGTCACCAGCCGCCGCCCCATCGTTTGGCCTGACCCAGAATTGTTAGAGAGTATGGGCATAAAGGTCGCTTCAATACGCACTTTAGTTCTAAAGTGCCGCTCAAACTACAGAGCGGTGTATGGTCAATATTTTGACTCAGAAAATATGATTGAAGTGGATACACCGGGGCGTACTTCTCCTGTGTTATCCCGTCATGACTGGAAGCGAATTCCAAGACCGTCTTATCCTCTGGATCTCGACTTTGATTGGGCCCCATAATTTATGTGACATATCGACAGCCAAGAATCACTCTGCGCACTTGAGCAAAGACACCCTTTAACGCTATCAGGTGAGACTGAGTTTTATCTGGCACTCTACCAATGAATTTTGATCGCCGTGCGGCAGAGCCAAACTGCCTTTGTACATGTAGTGATCTTTACAAGAGCGAGATCAACTCACCTATTGAACTGGGTTGCGAGAAGGCGCGAGAATAACTCATGCAATACGGAGAAGCAGACACCACTTATAAGGCCGCCGGCTGCGAAGCAGGCATCCGGCAGCTAGTGGACCATTTCTACGACATTATGCAGGCCAGCTACCCGGGCATCTTTTCTTGGCACCCAAGCGACAACAATGAAAGCCGAGACAAATTGGCACGTTTTTTAAGTGGGTGGATGGGTGGACCGCGCCGATTCAAAGTAAAATATGGTCCTATCAACCTTCCTCATGCACACGCACACCTAGTGGTAACATTGAAGGAGCGAGACCAATGGCTCGACTGTATGGCAAAAGCGATAGATCGAATGGCGTACCCAGCAAGCCTAAAAAGTTACCTAATAGATCAACTGACCGTGCCTGCCGAGCGAATCAGACAAGTGTCTACGGCGAGGGCCGAAGGGACCATGCGACACAAAGATTAACCGGAAAATTCCAGCACTTACGGAGAGACCACATATCACCGGGCCACCTTTAATACACCAAAAGGCGTTGAGCCGATACTGCATATTTTGGCTAATGCGGACCATCGACTTCTCGTTAGTTTATTAAATTTTCTAAATTAGCTAGTCTAGCAAAATCATCTTAACGATTTCCAACGCTCACCGTCACAATCATGAGTCTCATTTATCGTCAACACACCCACTCGCTAATGCTGGATTCGACCACTCACTACGCCCATGTAAAAGGTTTCCAGCGATGTTCAATCTGTCCTTTGCGAACAGCCAAAATCTCGCCGAATTGCAGCATCACGAACTCGCTCTGAGTGGGCCGGTAAAAGACATAATCGTCTACATTCACGTCCACCGCGTCAGACGCGTTAAGCATTTCTTGATTACTACTCCTGCCAAATAGCGGATTAGTTACCAGGCCTTCAGGAGAAACGGGCTTGGCTTGCCAATAACCACCATAAACAAAGATTGTTCGCGCTCTATTCGGATCCCAAAGGCCTTGCGCCTCGCCAACCCAATCCGCTCCTGCCGTCCAAGTGCCTACGGTAGATTTGAGCACAGGCGTTGCTATATAGAGTGCAGGTCGGTGGTTAGCGAGAGATGGCAGGTCAAAATCTAGCGGCTTGACGAACCCCGAACCAATGGAAAGTTCGTTGGCAATGCCCTCCACATTGCCCCACAAAGTGTAGGTGGGGCTACCAGCCGCATTGAGGGTTAGATCATTTGTGCTGTTCGTCTTGGCGCCACTTACGAGCGCAACATCTAACATTTTTTGATAACGCTGCTGAACCTGTTGGAACTCTTCCTGCTGCCCAACTATGAGTTCAGGCATTTTCACCACATGGGGGTCGTAGCCCATGAGTCCGTTAAAAGTAAGCTGTGGCGTTTGCTCTATCGTTTTGAGCATCTGCTGAAGGACTGCAGGATCATGAACCCCGCCGCGATGCAGACCCACGTCTAATTCAATATTAATACGCATGGATACGTTTTTTGTCTGCGCCAATGACGCGTATTGGGCTAACCGTTCTGGCGTATCTATAAGCCATTGCAATTGGGTAGTTGGGTCGAAGCGCTTTAACGCAGGCCGGTCATAAAACCTTGCGGCCGCCGCCACTGGCATAGGTTTGCCAAACAGAATGTCCGACTGCCGGTTGCCCATTGCGCCTAGAAACGGTTCATGAAACGCCATCAATTTATTTGAGTCGGACAAGTTACTAACGTAATCAATGAGAGAGGTACTAGGAACAGACTTGGCAACAATGCGCAAATCTCGCCCGCCCAGTGCGCGACTGACCTCGCGAACATTATGATCTAACGCATCTAGATCAATAATCATTGTTGGGCGTCCTTCGCCATTTTGGCGCAGCACATTATTTAGCTTGGTAAAGTAGTCGTTGTGTCCGCCTGCGCCTAATTTACTCGGGCGCATAGCAAGCAGTGCAGCAGCGCCGCCAAGGGCAACGCCACCGAGAAGCAAAGACCTACGACTAGGCATGGGAGGAATCTCCTAAACCAAACAAATGTTTGAGATGGCTATTAAGCATTCTCCCCTTGGGATCAACACTTTCACGCACCGACAGGAAGTCCTGCCAATGCGGGTATAAGTTTGCAAATTCTTGCGGACCTAACGTATGCAGCTTGCCCCAATGAGGGCGACCATTGTATTTCAGAAAAATAGGTTCTATGGCGGCAAAGTATTCCACGTAGTCTTCGTCTGCAAATTGGTGCACCGAGATTGAACAGCCATCGCGCTGGGAAAACATACTCAGCCAAATATCATCTTGCTGGGTGTAGCGATACTCGATAGGAAAAATTACAGGTATGTCTTTTTCTACAATGGTTGCAAGAATTTCTTTTAGGCATTCAGGGCCTGCTTCTGCGGGCACCGTGTATTCCATTTCACGAAAAGGCACTACTCGGTCGTGGGCTAACACTGTATATGAGGGACCAGACTTTATAGTTGCCGCGCCGTCCGCTGCCGAGTCGATGATCTTTTGATAAGCAAACTTACCAACAAGGGGTAGAACGCCTAAGCTTTGATACGCATCGCGAATTTGAAAAATTGCAGTTGGATCTTCTTCGCCCGAACTTACTGATGGCGCAGATGGATCCACTTCATTGGTGCGTACCACTAAGGCCATTGAGGTATGGGGAAATGCGAGAAATTCAAAATTACGATTTGCAGCTTTCTCGTTTTCAATATTTTCCAATATGCCGTCTAACGGCTCTACTGTTGTCCGTTGTTCTAAACTAAATGCAGGCACCGTGCGTATTTTTACTTTGGTGATGACACCGAGCGCTCCAAGACCGCACCGCGCTGCATAAAATAACTCTGGGTTGCTGGCGTTGTTGCACGTCACCAAGTCACCAGATGGCATTGCGATAGTTAGCTCTTCAATCATTGAAGAAAGAGAACCCATGGTCACACCACTGCCGTGGGTGGAAGTTGAAATGGCTCCGGCAATGGTTTGGTAATTAATGTCCGGAAGATTTGTTAGCGCTTGGCCTTGAGCATCTAGCGCTGGACCCAGCTGATGCAGGCGCGTGCCTGACCAAACCTCAGCAGTATTCTGCTCTGCATCAACGCTTATCAGACCGTTCAATAAGTCTGTGGATATCAGCGTTCCGTCAGTTGGCACAACGGCGCTGAAGGAATGTCCCGCTCCCATCGGACGCATGCTGCCACTGTTAGTTGAGGTCATAAGCGAAACCAATTCTTCTTCGCTTTGCGGTGCAATTCTGTGTGCAGGCTGGCAACCCTGATTCTTCGCCCAGTTCATCCAAGGCAGCGGCTTACCTGTTTGAAAATCGTAATCTAAAGAGGCCGTTGGACCCATTGAGGCCTTACCGCACCCAGATAGCCCCAAGGCAACGCTGGCGCCTAGCGTACCGAGCACTGAATTTTTGATGAGTTTGCGACGATTGATCATTGTGTATTCGCCTCGCGTAAAGATGGGCTGGGGGAGGAAACTGGGGAAGAACTGGGAACCAATGGAGCAAGACCACTCATGGTTGCTACTAAGTTGCGGATTTCGGTTTCGGTGCAATACCCGCAGGTGCCCAACGGCGGCATGTTGCCAATGCCCACAATAGTGTTGCGCACTAATCCTTCAAAACCACCTTCTGTTTCAGCAGCACGGCGCTGCCACTCAGCTGCGTCCCCCATCACTGGCGCACTGGTTTCTGCACGGGCGTGGCAATAAGCGCAGATTTGGGTGTAGGCGTGCGACTCGCGTGGGGTGAGTTCAACGGCTTGGGTACTGGCAGTTAAGGCAAGAAGCACCCACGCTGCAAAAATTTTCATAAATGAGCAGACGCATCTGCCTTGTAAAACTTTCATCTTAGCCACCCGCTGCAAATGTTGACGCTGGACTATAGGGCTATTAGCGAAGGCGCACAAACATCACTCGGGGCTAATATATAGACACTGTTTCGGACAAAGTTACGCGCACTGCTACAAACACTAGACCTAAATACCCACCATCCTATTGCGTGGCCGCTGACTGTGTATCAGCGCTGGCAACTACATTTCGCAATATCTGCCAGCCAATACATAAGAAGCTGTTTTTTGGCCCTCGCTAATATACTTCATGATCATCTGGATAAGTTGGGTCCCAATTTTGCAAGAACGGCGGCTCGGTATTGAGCAGCATGCCTTCAGCAATTTTGTAAACCACTGGATAGGGGCCTTGGCCTTGCAGCCGACCTTCGCGAATTTCAATTAGCTGGTCACGTAATATTTGTAAATCGCCGCGTGAACTATTGGGGATGGTATTAGTTGGCGAGGCATGGGCGCCGCGGAAAATGATTTCTTGCATTGCATTGGTACGATCCAAGACCTTGTCTGCCGACTGCAAGTAATCGCCAAGACGCGCGGTCGGAAACATTGAATTCAGCAAACCGCCGTCTGAAATAAAATCGCCTGAAAACATCACCTGTCGCTGAACGTCTAGCAACGAAACTGAATTGCTCGTATGCCCCGGCGTATAGATCAACAACAACTCGCGATTACCCAGATCTATCAGAGAATTGGGCTTCTCCCATTCCGTGACCCTCCAAGTAGGCAGATCAATGCCCTCACCATCGCCCAGATGTTCTCCCCATGTAGGTTGCAATAAGTTACCGTCAGCGCGCTCACGCACATGAGGCAAATCTACAATTGCGATTTTTGCCCAGGTGCCTTGGCCAGTATGGTCGTAGTGAAAGTGCGAGGGCATAAACGTCACGGGCAGATCCGTAAGAGACTCTACTACTGGACGAATATCGTAGTGGCCTACGCCAGCGTCAAAGAGCAGCGCGCGATTGTCCCCCAGTACTAAATAATTTACGTTGCGGGCCCATGAATAAGGCTCAGCAATGGCGTAGGTCTTTGCGTCCAACTGAACAATTGAGAAATGATTTTCATCACCGAAAGGTTGTCCGCCGGGCACGGGGTTTGCGTCCACCAACTGCGGAATTTGGGTGCCGCTTGTAATCAACGGTATAAGAATCTTATGTCGTTGCGAGATCGCTAAAGTGCCAAGCATCACCAAGACCAATAATCCGACCAGTATTTTACGTCCCACACGCTTCTCCCAATAATATGTAGTTGTTTTTAGGCGGTAGATCTCTGCGCACATCACACCCGAGAGCGTAGGTTGACATCGGTAGCATTTATTGTGCTGACTGACTGAGCTAACAATTACTCTTTTGCCCCTAAGAAACCTTAACCGATTTAGAACCCAACATGGCTACAATAGGGTTCGCCTCCATAACTGATTTACGTAGCGCCAAACCAATCACCAGACCTGCAATAAAGCCGCCCAAGTGCGCCCAGTAATCTATGCCCTGCTCACCACTTAATACGCCAAAAATATTGATGGCAAGCCAAATACTGAAATACACAGGCGGCGACAATTTTTTCTGCCACACAACAAACATAAATGTTATGCGTGCATTACGAAACCAAAGCAAATACAAGGCAAAGAGACCAGCTATAGCGCCACTGGCGCCTACTCGCGGAATTTCACTTTGCATATCGAACAGTGTGCTCACGGCGCTGGCGAAAATACCCATGCCCAAATAGATCAGTAAATATTTTTTAGCACCCAGCACGTCTTCAATGTTGTCGCCAATGATATAAAGGAAGTACATATTGCCAATGAGATGCATCCAGCCGCCATGCAAAAATGTAGCGGTTAACAGCGTATAAAGTTGCTCGCCGTTAGCAGTAAACGCAGGGATATTCGCGAAATTTTCTAACACCCAGAACATGGTGTACTGATCGAATATATATAAACAAAAAATCAGCACGTTCAGCACCAGCAGGCTTGTGGTTACCCACGGAAAAACCTTGGGTTTAATGTTGTATTCAACTGGCACTTGAGTGAGAAACTGAAAGAGCCAAGTCTTCCAGGAAACAGAAGTGTTGAGATTTAAAAGCACTTCACGAATACGCGGCGACTTCTTTACCTGCTCTATTTCTTCATGATCGATCCATGCTCCGCGGCAACTTTTGCACACGTCGACCTCAATCTCAAAACCCTCCAATAAATGATAAGCAGTCATCATGTGTTCACATTCTGGGCATGATCGGTCGGATGTTTTTATTTCCATGCCCAACTGCTTCGAAAAATCAGCGTCTTTTTCGCCGTTATCAACCGTACTCAGTAGACCACTTAGCTCATTTCTCTCAAACCACATGCCAGCGCAACTGCGACAAACATCCACTGTCTCAGACAGATAGTTTGTTTCGTCCAAACTTACATTTTTACAATTAGGGCATTTCAGCATCGGCAACCTCTCTTTCAACGGATTCAACCGTAACATTGTATTCTGCTAGTTCGCCCGCCAACTTTTCAGTGTTTGCATAAATTAGCGGCAACACCACCTGCTCAATATGATCCAGTTTTTCAATCATCTGCTTTTTGACAAAACTTGCGCCCAAAATACCTGCTTCCCGCTTTGCTATCAGATCTTCGGCAAGGTCGTAGAAAGCCCGGGTCTCAGACAAAAAGTGGCTAGGGGTTTCTAAGGTAAACGGTGAAAACTTCATGGTTTCCCAGACGTAGTAGCTAATCTTTGGATGATTTGCGATCAAGGTTTGCTTAGGCACATTGCGCCCAAGATACTCGTCGTTATAGATACGTAACAGGTCCACATTATCACTTACCTCCTGAGCAAGAGAATGGCGTAAATAGTAGTTACTTTCTTTGCTGGCAATGTCGTCAAAAATAATCGCCTGCCTTAAACCCACCTGTGCGGCTAGAAATACGCCCACTACCGTTGCGATCATCATGAAAATTTGGCCCACCCAATAACTGGCTTTTTTTATCTCATCATCCAATTTGCTGGTTTTCACAGCGCTTTTTTTAGCCACTTCATACGCGCTCTGACTACCCTGATGCACTTTCTATGCTCCCGTCTGACCTGCAATAGTTACCGCTGTTTTTTTGTAGCAGCAAATATGTTTAGTTTTCTAAACCTAATCTCGGTGGCCCAAAATCCATTGCTCAAATACTCTTGAGCGGTGATCTCCGCCGGTGCTATACGCGATATTTTGGACTGACGTCGCAATTCAGGTGGGATTTGGAATACAGCGAGACGAATTGTATATAGCTTTCCCGCATTTCACTTTCAACAAAGACACTGCTGAATTGATCTAGGCGGTTGATTCTGTGGGACGAGTGGTGGGTTATGGCATACGTTTATTTTGAGTTAGCGACGGTTATGTAAGAGGCACTTGGCCGGAAAAGAGAAAATGAATCGCAGGTTTATGGCAAAACGTGCAGCGATACACATGACTACCAGATAGTTTTGCAAAGTGCGTAATCCTCTCCAAAAAAAAATATGCGAACCAGTTCACATAACCAATAGTTTTTTCACCTTATGTTCGACCGACTTTCGACCAACTGTTAGAAACAGATTGAAACATATTTCCCGCAGGGGAGTTTCTAACGTGCAAATTCATACTGTTGTTCAAAGAGGGAGAGGTTTATGACCTTATTCAGCCAGGAGACGAAAAAACGAAAGTTTCGCGCATTTCGACTAATTCGCGCATTTCGAAAAAAAGGACTTCTTAGTGTCCTTTATATAGGAGCACTGCTCTTAAACTTAATAGGCATCCAAGGCGCAGTTGCTGAGGATGAAATCATTGAGGAGGTTTTGGTAACTGGATCATTCTTAAAACGAACGGCCCAAGATTCACCCTCACCGCTATCTGTCATTACTTCAGCAGATATTGATGACTTAGGCGCGGCTGATATCGCCGAGGTCATTCAGTCACTACCCTGGCAATCGGGTAGTCAAACCAGAACATAGACCTTCCAGGGCGAGGGCGCAGATGGGCGAAGCTCAATCAACCTTCGTAACCTAGGTCACGGGGCTACGCTGCCGCTAGTCAACGGCAAGAGACAGGTGCCATCATGGTTCAACCCCCGGGGTAATTCTTCAGTTAACGTTAACGGACTTATTCCAAATATTGCTTTGGAAAGGGTAGAAATAGTTAAGGACGGTGCCTCAGCGTTATACGGTTCTGACGCTATCGCAGGCGTGGTGAACTTTATTACCAAAAAGAATTTTGAAGGCTTTGACCTGCAGTACCAATATTCAACCGATGAAGAAACTGGAGAAGGTGATGCCAATCAATTCGCTGTGATATTTGGTACGCGCAGTGACAGAGGCGGCATTGTTGCGTCGGCTTCAGTTCTGAATCGAGATGAGATCAATGTAGATGATCGCTATGATCGTTTTGGAGGTTCGTCTGCATCAGGAACAGGCCAGCCAGGAAGAATTGTACCTAGAGGCACCCCCGTATGGGCCGCCCATGGCTTAAGACCAGGTCAAGCCGTAGACGCTAATATAGATGGCGGAGCTTTTCCCCGGGACGCTCTGGGCACTTCTTTTGGACAAGCTGATGTAAACTGTGAAACTGCCGCAGCCCAAGAACAGGGCGGCCCACTGGGACCCGTTTTTGGCAACAATATCTGCGCCTATGACTTTGGCTCGTTCTTTTCCCTTCAGGCCGAAGAGTCCCTACGAAAAGTCCACGTTACAGGTGATTATGATATCTCTGAGAATCTACAAGCTTATTTTGAGTTTGCAGGCAACGATTCTGAATTTGACCGCTTGAATTCTCTAAATCCAAACGCGCCTATACTTACTATAGGCACAAATCATTTTGGCAATATTGAAGACGCGTTCCGCAGAGGTATAGTGCCTATCGAAGTAGGTAACCAAACCCGATTAATTGGTGGCACCCGAAATACGTCACGCGCAGATCGTCCAATAAGCACTTTTACCAATACCACTAGGTCTGACCAAAGATTAGTGCTGGGGGGTATTTGGGATACGGAGCTTAGTGGTAAAAGTTGGACAGTAGACTTTTCCTACACTGCTAGCGAGCACGACACTGCTACAACCCAGGCACAAGATACGTTATCCGCACAGTTTGAATTGGCGATAGCGGGATTCGGTGGGCCTAATTGCGATATCGTTAACGGTACAGCTGGCGATGGCAACTTACGCTATGCCCAATCTAACGGTCAGTTCTTTGACCCTAACGGTGGCAACTGCTACTACTTTAACCCCTTTGGTAATTCGAGCTATGATCGCAATGGTGGCGCCCAAACAGACCTTACTTTAGTGAATCCAGATGAGCTTTATGATTATGTAGCCGGTCGAGTAACAAATGACTCCGTCTTCCGCCAACGGATCATTGATGTCATCGCCAGTGGCGAAATATTTGAATTAGGCGGCGGCACAGCCGGCTTAGCTGTCGGCTACCAACGAAGAGCCGATAGCGGCAGCGCAATTTTTGACGCCGCAACTAACAGTAATAATCTAGACTTTGCTTTTGGCACCCAAGATTGGAGCGGTAGACTTACCACCCAGGCAATATTTGCGGAAATAGGCTTGCCCTTCACCGACAGCTTAGAAGTGAATATTGCTGTGCGCTACGAGGACTTTGATGAAATCGGAGAAAACACAGTTGATCCAAAAATCAGTCTCCTGTGGCGACCAGTAGAATCCGTATCTCTACGAGCATCGTACGGCACCTCGTTTAGAGTGCCATCCATACAACAACTCTACGGTAACATCACAACGGTTCATAACCTTGCGGACACCGGTCTAGGCGGCACGGCATTCAGAGCAGTAATAACCGAAGGTAATCCCGATCTGGCGCCAGAATCATCTAAGAACTTTAACCTTGGCGTGTCATGGGCACCAGAAGATGGTGTGCTTGAAGGTCTACAAATTGACCTAGATTATTATGACTACGAGTATACCGACATTATCACCAGAGAAAGTCATAACAACCTACTGAGTGAAGATCTAGCAGCACTCAACGCTTTTGTTAACGCCAATCCTGGCACTACATTGCTTGGAGCTGTTCAGGCTGGCGCAGGTAACCGTACTCAAATCGTCCGTAACGGTACCGGTGGTTTGCTCCGAGTTCTACCCAATTTTGCCAACGCAAATGGCGCGGATGTCAGCGGCATAGACTTGTCTACCTCTTATAGCTTTGATACCAGTGTTGGTAATTGGAGAGCTGGTATTCAAACCGCATGGTTAGCTAACTACGAGGTTGAAGTGGCTAGCAGAACAGGCGGCGCGCCAACCGTATTCGATGCAGTAGGCGAGTACAATGACGCAAACCCGGTAGCGCGACCTCTTCCGGAATGGAAAGTGAATGGCACATTGAATTGGGGCCTGGATCAGCATAGAGCATTCTTGTTGGTTAAGTATGTAAGCGGGGTGAATCACAATTTCACCGGTGGCTCCACCTTCTTCGCAGCAACTGCGGCATTAGCGCATGGCCAAGCCTTTGCGGATAGATTCCTTGATTCTTCGATAGATTCTTGGGTTACGGCAGACGTTCAGTACACCTATTCCTTCGGTGATCTTAAGTATCTTTCCGATGCGTCTGTCACCGTAGGCATACAAAACTTGACCAATGAAGAGCCACCCTTCGTTCCTGTTATCACAGGTTACGACGGAACGCTGCACGATCCACGCGGTCGTTTATGGACCTTGAGAGTTAACGCCAGTCTTTAGTTTCACACTATAAGTTAACTCACTTAAGCCCCGACTAGTTCGGGGTTTTTTTTGCTCGACTTTTTCTTGACTTTAATTCCTCGCCCTCGCCAAAACACGATTAACAGCTTGAGTTAAAATCTACATTTAAAGGCTATAGATAAAGACCAGCGCCCTAGCGCGCTCGGATTCATAATTTCAGCTGCTACATGTACCCATCCTACTTCTGCTACCCTCGTAGTGATACCCATAAGCAGGACAATAGCGATGTTAGTCACCCCCATCACCCCAGTTATTGGCGCTGAGATCAGCGACGTGTCTTTAGCCAACCTCAGCCCAGCTGAAGTGGCTCATATAAAGGAACTGTTTCTAAAGCACATGGTGTTGGTGTTTCGCGACCAAGCGCTGAATCGAGAACAACACAAAGCTTTTGGGCGAAATTTTGGTGAGCTGCATATTCATCCGTCCAAACGCAGCGCCGAGAGTGGAGGGATGAAACGCGAGGGGAATGATAGCCAACGCAGTGCCGTGGTAAACGATGATCCTGAGCTTTTTATTATCGACACCAAACCCGATGCCAAACAAAGCAATGGCGAGGCATGGCACTCAGATGTTTCTTGTGAAGAAATCCCCCCGCTGGCATCGCTCTTATACGTGACTAAAACCCCAGAGAACGATGGAGGCGATACCATGTTCGCCAATATGTACGAGGCCTATGACGCGCTGTCTGATGACCTCAAGACTTTACTCATGAATAAATCCGCCTTTCACGATGGGGAAATAGATCTGCGCAACTACGGTATTAGGCTGAAACCTGGGCAGGTTTATCCCAAAGCCAGCCACCCAGTTATTCCCGTGCACCCTGAAACCAATCGACCATATCTGTTTGTGAATGGCAGTTTTACCTCGCATATAGAAGGTATCGCCAAATGGGAAAGCGACATGTTGCTGGCGGGATTGCATAAGTTCGTGGCCGCTAGTCCTAAGTTTCAATGCCGTGTGAAGTGGACCAAAGACACCCTCACCATGTGGGACAACCGATGCGTGCAGCACCATGCCATACGTGACTACGTAGGTTATAGCCGCTACGGAGAAAGGGTCTCCGTGCTGGCCAAGCAAAGACCTCATGCATTTTTACCGGCCAGTTAGACAGTCCCATACTCCGCTACCTTAGTTAGACAACTTTGAGCTTCTTTCTATGAATAGTGTTTGCGACCTTGAGTAGTAGCCTGCAATCGAAACAAGGGGATTGGCAGCTTCTGCATGAGTTCCTACATTTCTTAGCTTGGCTTTGTACCTTGTTATTCTTGTATATCCCCTAGGCAAAATATTTCTCCGCGCTTTTGAATTTTTCGGCAAAGAGCGGCTAAGATGAGGTTCTCCATAAGGTTTGCCAAACATGCAAAACTCTCTATTCAAAGGCCTTAAGGTCATCGACTGCGCTACCGTAATCGCCGCCCCTGCTGCTGCAATGATCCTCGCTGATTTTGGCGCTGACGTGGTCAAAATTGAGCAACATGGTGAAGGCGACATGCTGCGTATGTTGTCCCATATCCCAACCACCCCTGAAGCCGGCAACGAGTGGTTTTGGCAAATGGATGGTCGCAACAAAAAGGGCCTGTGCTTAGATCTCAAGTCCGCCCAAGGCATGGAAGTTCTGCACAAATTAGTGGCCCAGTGTGATGTATTTGTCACCAACCACCCAAGCGGTGTGCGTGAGTCTCTGGGGCTAACTTACGAGGATTTAAAACCGATAAACCCAAATATGATTTATGCCTCGCTCACCGCTTACGGAGAGCAAGGTCCTGAACGCAACCGCAAAGGTTTTGATCAACTGGCTTATTGGGCAAGAAGCGGCCTTATGGATCTTATGCGCGCACCCAATACACCGCCAACCCAGGGCCTGCCCGGTATGGGTGATCATCCAACTGCCGTGGCACTTTACGCCGCAATTGTTACCGGCTTGCTGCACAGAGAAAAAACAGGCCAAGGTGGCATGGTACATACCTCGCTTTTGGCCAACGGCCTTTGGTCTGCCTCGGGCATTGCTCAGGGCGCTATGGCCGGCGGTGATATGGCCGCGTATCGAGACAACAACATAGTCAACGGCGCCATGATGCGTCCCTACCAAACGCTTGATGGCCGCTGGCTGCAATTCAATATGATCCGCAACGACGAGTTATTGTCGTTATTACTGGCGGGACTAGATGCCATTCACCTACTGGCAGACCCGAGATTTGGCGACCCCGAAGAAATGTGGTCGAATAGACAGGCCTTTGGTGATGAGATTCAAGCCGTTGTAGGCAGTCAGTCTTCGGACCATTGGCTAGAGATTTTTGCGGCCTTCGAAATACCCGTGAATAGAGTTGCCACTATTGAAGAAACGTTATTTGATAAACAAATTGTTGAAAACAAAATGGCCGTTAAACCAAACATAGATGGCGTTGAGATCCCACTCATTATTAATCACCCAATTAAGGTGGACGCCATAGAGCAAGCAGCTATGACACGGGCGCCTAACCTAGGTGAGCACAGCGAGGAAATACTCCGAGATCTTGGTTACTCAGAAGAGGCTATAAAGGCACTGCGCGCCGACGGCACTATTTAGCTTAAATCAGACTGACTTAGATCAGACTCACCTAAATCAGAGCTAGCTCTCAGTTAGCACTGGGTTAAAAAATTGTACTAGAACAACGAAAGGCCTAAAACCACGTACAAACAGGACATTGATATGAGCAAGTTAATCGCAATTTTTGCACTCTTTATCACTCTCAGCCTATCTCTCGTCTTGCCCAGTCTGGTGCAAGCGGGCGACGCGCGAAATACAGCCACCAACAACGATGACTGGGTAGAGTTATTTAATGGTAAAAACCTAGACGGATGGACTGCCAAAATTGTCGGACAACGGCTAGGTCAAGACCCACTTAATACTTTTGTTGTAAAAGATGGTTTGCTGCGCGTAAATTACGCCAACTACAAAAAGTTCTCTAACCAGTTTGGTCATCTGTTTTTTGCCAGATCCTACTCTCACTACAAATTGCTGATTGAATATCGTTTCGTAGGTGAACAAGTCAAAGGCGGTGCTGGTTGGGCTAGGCGCAATAGTGGCGTCATGCTACACAGCCAAGATCCAACAACCATGTCTTTAAAACAAGACTTCCCAGATTCTATTGAAGCCCAATTCTTAGGTGGCCTGAGCGACGGCAAAAAAAGACCAACCGGCAACATTTGCAGCCCTGGCACAGAAGTAGACTACTTGGGCAAACGATTGAAGGGTCATTGTCAGGCCTCTTCAGGCGACACCCTTGACGGCGACCAATGGGTCCGCATTGAAATGATCGTTAACGGTGCGGAGTCCGTTGTGCACATGGTCAATGGTATCGAGGTAATTCGCTACGGCAATCTTCAGTTAAGTGAGGGCTCCGCCAGCGCCAAACAACGCCAAGCGCTGAACGGCAAAGCCGCACCACTAACACTTGAGCAGGGTTTCATTGCGCTACAGAGCGAATCTCACCCCATAGAGTTTCGCAGAGTTGCCATTCAAAACTTGGCTCAATAAATTTTAAGACCCTAACTGTCCCGCCATTCCTCATTCAATTCGCGAATAAACTCACCCACTGTTTGAGGTCTCTTGTTCGGGTCTTTTTCTAAACAACACAAGCAAATTTGCTCTAGCCGCAACGGCACATGCTGTTGTGAGGCCTCGCTTGGGGTAATCGGCTTGTCTTTCAAAGTGCTGCGCACCAGCTCGTCCATAGACTCGCCAAGTGAAGAATTTGTTCCCGTGAGAATTTCGTAAAGCACCGCGCCAAGGCTGTACACATCAGTACGGCCATCAATATCTTTTGCGCGGTTAATCTGCTCAGGCGACATATAACAAATGCTGCCCTGCAACTTGCCGCGACCGGTCATAGTGGAGTCATCATCGCTCAGATCAAACTCCGTGTAGGCAGACTCGCTGTCGCTGCCATCTGGGTGCCAAACCTTGGCCAAACCCCAATCTAACAGCAGCACCTCTCCATATGGCCCAACAAGAATATTGTCTGGCTTTACGTCGCGGTGGATTACACCCATGGTGTGCGCGTATTGCAGCGCATAAGCTACCTGCATCAACACCTCAACCATTTGCCCAAGCTCGTATCGCTCACGGTAATCTAACACCTCGCGCAAGGTGTAGCCGTGCACCAACTTCATGGTGAAGTAGTAATGGCCCTTGGTATCACGCCCTAGTTCATAGGTAGGCACAGTATTGGGATGTTGTAACAGCGCCGATACTCGCGCCTCGCGCAAAAGCCGCTGCTGCTCCACCGGGTCATCGGCTAATTCTGGGCGCAACGTTTTGTAGCAAACCACGCGGGAGAGGTGCAAATCTTTGCACGACTTAATAAGCGATTTACCGCCTTTGGCTATGGTTTTGAAATAGGCATAACGCGTTCCAAAATTAACGCTTTGTGGTAACGGAGCGTCAGTGTCTTTAAGATAGACCTGAGATTCAGCGAGCGCTGTCTTACCGTTTTTATCGGAATCATGACGCTGAGGAAATCGATTCATTATTGGTCCAGTAGCCAAGTTTTGTATAGCTTACACCCGCTAAAGTGCTGGGTGTAGGCGTGATTAACCGGCTACGTGAGGGCTATTGATGATGCTTGTCCTCATAAGTTAAAGCATCGCTAACAAATAATTGATTGAGAAGTAATTGATCACCGTACCTTTAGACAGCCCCACAGATTACATTGCTCAAATGCGCACAGCTGCGCCTTTTAACCGGGATCAAGCAACTGCTACACACCCGCCCAGCGGCGCTGACTATTGGCTAAATTTGACCTTTTCAATGACTCAAGCCATTGCCGACAAATTTACGCAGATGCCGCAGGTCAACGTTTTAAGCGAAGAGGTAGAAGAACCTACCGCCATTGAATTACAGCGCTTTGATCAGCCGGGGCCCGTGTTTGCACGGCACATCTTGCTCTGTGTAGACAATAAACCACTGATGATGGCGCGCACAGTTACGCCAGCCTCAAGCCCAGATGTGAGCGCCTTAAAAGGGCTGCTGGAGCGCCCCCTAGCCGAACTACTGTTCTCAGATAGAAGCTGGCAACGACAAGACGCCCTACAACCCCTTGTGCTGGCAAATGGTATGTTAGGTCGAAGCTGCTTGTGGCGTCATTCCAACAACCCTGAGAGTGGCTTGTTAGTAGAAGAGTTTTTTCTACCGGGACTGTATGAGCAAGCTTTCTGAGCAAACTGCTTAAGTGAGCTTCTTAAGCAAACTTCTTAGGTAAGCTACCGTAGTCAACTTCCGAAATAAGCTACTTTGCCCGCCCAAACCTCCACCGACAGAACTTTGAGCATAGACGCCAAGCGATGCTAGGATGAGCGCTCATGAAGCATTTGAGTGGAGGGCAATATGCCGCGTTTTGTAGATCTTTCCGTTTCAATAGATAACAACGAACACAGCGATCATCCGGGCGGTAGCCCCAAAGTTACATACCGCACACATGCCGAAACAGCCGGTGGCCTGGCACACTTTTTCCCTGGCCTTAAACCCGAAGACCTGCCTGATGGCGAAGGTTGGGCAGTTGAAACCATTACGCTGTCTACCCATAACGGCACCCATATGGACGCGCCATGGCACTTTCACTCAACCACTAATAATGGCGCAGATCCGGCACCGTCAATTGATGAGACGCCACTAGACTATTGCTTTCGCCCCGGCGTAAAACTGGATTTCCGTCATTTACCTGACGGTCACCTTGTTAGCCCAGCGGAAATTGAAGCGGAGCTTGAACGCATTGAACACAAACTTGAGCCGTTAGATATTGTTCTAGTGAATACTCGGGCTGGGTCGGTTTATGCACAACCCGGCTACGTGGACGCAGGGTGCGGCATGGGACGCGATGCCACCCTGTTTTTGACCGAGCGCGGCGTGCGCGTGGTAGGTACAGATGGCTGGTCCTGGGACGCGCCGTTCAATCACACAGCAAAAAAATGGGCAGAGAACCCAGACCCAAGCATGATCTGGGAAGGACACAAAGCGGGCCGAGAAATACCCTACTGGCAGATGGAGAAGTTACACAATTTGGAAGCCCTTCCCGCTAACGGGTTTACTGTAGCGTGCTTTCCAGTGAAAATTGCCAAGGCTTCAGCCGGTTGGACACGATGCGTTGCGCTGATCAACGACTAATAGCGAACCCCGCATAGTTCACATAAGCGGCATAAAATAGGATGGGCGCCGAAATAGCTTAGGCGTCTATCACTAGTCTACTTAACTAAGTTCTTAGCTAGCTCCTTGCTCAAGCTCCTTGCTCAAGCGCCTGACTAATACTCAAAGCATCACTTTTCGTCGTAATGATACTGGGGTTGCCACGCATTACTGTCGAAATCGGCCAAACTCATTAGCCCATAAAATGCATTGAACTGATCGCCGCCACCAAATGCCGCGCGGTTCAGGCGCAAGATCTTGTTACCCTCTTTGCGGTAGACCACTGCGCCAGGATAGTTGTCGGCCTGGCCAAATACACACTGATCTTTTATGTATTGACCGCCGCCATGACTGGCTAGGTTAAATCGCCAACCGCGATCCATTGCAAACTTGCGCTGATATTCAGGGGTCTCATGGGAGACCAGCGCCACTGAGAGCACCGATTCTAAGTGCGGTAGATAGCCATTAATGCCGTCTGCCCACAGCGTACAAAACGGACACTGACTGCCCATATTGTGAATGAGCAGCAACTGCTCTCGCTGACCAAATAGATCCATTAGAGTGACTTCACCATTAAGGGTTTGAAATGCATAATTTTCTACCTCAACTGGCGTCTGCTCTGCCCTGACTTTTTCAATTTCGTTGTTAAGCGCTACAAGCTGGGTTTCTAGCTCCCTGAGTTTAGCGGCTGAATTTAAATCCTGCATAATCTACTCCCCGTTTGGACAGCAAAATTGTTCTGAAAAATTTCAGAACAATTTTGGCTGATCGTTTTAGCCGATAGCTTTGACTATCGATTCTGATTATTTACCCAAACGGAAGGACCACACTTGCTAGACCGAACAAGCGTGCAATTTGTAGAGATGAGCGCAGCAAATGACGACTAAAAACCGGCGTCAAGCCCACTTCAAACTAACTTTAGACAGTTGAGTATTTTGAGCGTGGCCTAAGCTTCCCTTTTATGCAGCTCCTTCTTATGCCCCGCGCTCTTACGCCCATGGCTACTTTAGATTTTCTTGCGAAAACGGCGAACCAGCACCCAAGGAATAATAACAATGAGCGTTAAGACCGCTAGTAGACCACCCACGAGATAAACTAAAAGTATTGGTCTGTTAGCGAAAACTTTACCCAACATGACTTGCCCTTGGTCGTAATCAGGCCGCACTTCCACAACGCCATTTTGTTTTGCCCATAGGACATAAGCGGCTTTCAGCTCAATAAATAATTGAGGCTTTGCAGAAGCTAAATTCTGAGTTTCGCCGGGGTCAGCGCTGATGTTAAACAACTGCCACTGAGGTTCTTGGCCGCGAAAGCGGTTATACACAAGCTTATAGTCGCCTTGAAAGAGTGCCTTATTACCGCCCAATTCATAGCCAATAATTTCATCCGCCAAACGCACGCTAGCGCGTTCATCTTGCAACACTGGGATAAGGCTTTTGCCTAGCATATCCGAGGGTAGGTCAACTGCACCGGCAAGCTGCAAAACGGTGGGTGCTATGTCTGTGATCCAAGCGAACGACTGAGAAACTGCGCCAATATTCGCAGTTACAGGCTGACCGTTTACTTTTCCGCCGATGACCAATGGCACACGCATACCGCCTTCGCTGGCAAAAAACTTGTACCACGCCAACGGTCCAACGGCTGCGCTGGCCCAGCTTGGGCCAATATCATGGTAGCTGTCTATCTCGCCCAACGTTTCTATATCGGTGTTAAAGCCGCTGGCGCGCATCCACGCATTCATTATAAACGCCGGCGCAGCAGGGCTAACACCTTGTTGTCGGGTGGCCAATGAGCCTTCGGCGCCATTGTCAGAAAGAAAAATGAATACCGTATTGTCTAGCTTGCCCTGCCGCTCTAAGTGCGCGACTAGACGACCAATGTGATGGTCCATCGCGTCTACCATGCCCGCATAGACCGCCATACCTTTGCTCTCAAATGCTTGAGTCTGGGCGTCTAAGCTGTCCCACGGCACCGTCGTGGGCGCCACATAACTGGGAACGCTGGTGGGTAAAATGCCCTTATCCAACAGCCCCTGAGATCTTTGCGCGCGCAGCGTAGACCATCCATCAGCATAAGTTTGCAGATATTTATCACGGAATTCAGCCGGGGCTTGTACCGGAATATGCACCGCTTGAAAGGCGAGGTAGGTGAAGAAGGGTTTGCTTGCGTCTTCGTCTGTCGCGCTATCAATGTACTCTATCGCTTTATCAACGAGGGTTTTGGACGAATAAAAGTCCTCGGGCAATTCCGTGGGTTGACCGTCTTCATACCAATTGGCATTTTCGTAAATGGGTAAATAGGTGCGCTGCCGCCAATTGTCTGCGCCGGTGTCACCCAATGAAAATGCGCGATCAAATCCGCGCTTGCTGGGCAGTTGTTCGGGGTTTTGGCCTAAGTGCCATTTACCCGACATGTATGTTCGGTAGCCCTGATCCCGCAGACGCTCGCTAATCGTCGCAACATTTTTATCTAAAGCGCCCTGATAAGCCGGGCTGGTGGCTTGGTAGTCTGGAATGGCCTCAATAATATTGGCCACGCCTGCGACGTGACTGTCTACCCCTGTGAGCAACATTGCCCTAGTGGGTGCACAAGAGGCCGCCGTGTGGAAATTGGCAAACCGCATACCTTGGGCTGCAATGCCGTCTAGATTGGGTGTATCAATTTCGCTGCCGTAACTGCCGAGATCGGAAAACCCAAGGTCGTCAGCCAAAATTAGAACAATATTTGGCGGCTGAGTTGGCTGGGTTGTAGGGGCCGCATGCACCGCTTGCGCCAAGGAGGAAAGCACGCCAAAGAGCAATGCAACAGCAACTGAGTAGTTAGTTTTTTTAATGGACACGCGCACAATTCAGCCTTTGGAGATATCAATGAAAGACATTAAACATGACCTAGCTAAATGAAACTAGTCTTACCGCTTCTGTATCCAAGAAACAGCGCAATCCAAAATCTGTTCCGCAGAGGAAAAAGACAAACAAATAATCTGCACTGAAAAAGCCCGATGGTTTAACCTCAAGACTCAGCGAGATGGAGAGAGCTATGTTTGAGTTACCCGCAAAAGCATTGGAGATTAAGGACGAGGTTGAGGCTTTTTTTAATAGAAGAATTTTGCCTAATCACAAGCTCTGGTTGCAGCAAGCCCACCAAGGACAAAGTGTCCCTGATATTGAGCAAACGCTCAGACTAGAGGCTAAAGAGCTCGGCTTATGGAATATGGCGCTGCCACGGTTAACGCACGACGAGCCTGGAATGCGTTTGTCCAACTTGGAATTCACTGGCGTGGCAGAGATTCTTGGTCGCCTAGAATGGGCATCTAATGTTTTTAACTGCCATGCGCCAGACGTACCTAACATGGAGTTGCTGCAACTTTTTGCCACAGCTGAGCAGAAAGAGCAGTGGCTCAACCCTCTATTAGCCGGCGACATTGGTTCAGCTTTTGCCATGACTGAGCCGCATGCGGCTTCATCTGACCCAGTGAACTTAGAGACATCCATTGCGCGCGACGGCGACGAATTTGTGATTAATGGCAGCAAGTGGTTTTCATCCAATGCCTCCCATGCCAATTGTAAGCTGATTATTTTAGTCGGGGTTACCGACCCTGACGCAGCTAAATCTAAACGACAATCACTGGTGCTCATTCCTCGAGATGCGCCGGGCATTAAGCTTCTGCGCAATCTGCCAGTTTTTGAACATCTGTCTGATACAAATACCCATCCAGAGATGGAATTTAACAACGTGCGGATTCCCGCCAGCAATTTGTTGGGTGAACAGGGCGCTGGCTTTGCCATTGGCCAAGCTCGTTTAGGACCCGCGAGACTCCACCACTGCATGCGGGCCATTGGCGAGTGCGAGGTATTGATCAGCCTCATGATTAAGCGCTCTCAAGAACGCAGCACCTTCGGCAAACGTATTGACGAATATTCGTCTACCCAAGAGGCAATTAGCTTGTCTCGAATTGAGCTCGACCAGTGCCGGCTGCTGGTACAGCGCGCGGCGCATTTGTTAGATACCGTTGGCAACAAGGTGGCACGCAAGCAGATTTCTATGATCAAAGTCGCGGTTGCGCGGGTTTATCAGAGCATAGCTGACAGAACAATTCAGTTGTATGGGGCTAGGGGCGTGACCAATGACACCCCTGCCGCTCGTGCATTTGGCAAGGCCCGGGCCTTTCGCATTTACGACGGCCCTGACGAAGTACACCTACAAACAATTGCTAGACTTGAAGCCCAAGAACAAGACGGTGAATTACTAGAGCACTACTTAATGTAGGACGTCTTATTAAAAAGCCTCTTTAAGTGGCGCGTCTGCCCAGCTACAAGCAAGGTGCGAGACGCGCCCAAGCACGAGCAGCCTCGCCCTAAATAATTCTCAATATTGGCAAACAAACGCTTTGACACGCTACCTTTCCGTCGTACTGTCGTGCTTTGAACTAGGCCACAAAAATGGAGTAAGCCTATGCTCACTGATGAAGAAAAATTTCGCTTCGACCTAGAAGGTTATCTGGTGATTCCCGGCGTGCTCAGCGCTGATGAATGCGCCGCATTATCTTCCCAGTGCGACGAACATTGGCCAAGACAAACTGATGACGGCCCTTTTCGAAGAACCGCTGACGTGAGCAAGTGGGGCGAGTCTTTTCTCAACTTAATGGACCACCCAAAGGTGCTGCCGTATTTAGTTGAGCTGATTGGGCCGCGCCTACGGGCGGACCATGATTACTCAATATTTATGCAACCTGATGCACCGGGCCAGTTACTCCACGGCGGCCCATTTTTATTTGAAACCGATCATTGGTATCAATATGCCGACGGCGTTATGCGCAACGGTTTAATGGTCGCGACTTGGGTGCTGAGTGATGCGAATGCCGGCGACGGCGGGTTTACCTGTGTGCCTGGCAGCCATAAAACCAATTTTATTAAGCATCTGCCTGGCGACGTTCGCGCCCATGAGCGCAAGCCAGAGTACGTTAGGCAACCGGTACTCAAAGCCGGCGATGTGGTGCTGTTCACTGAAGCATTGATGCACGGCACCGCGCCTTGGACGGGTGTAAACGAACGCAGAGTATTGCTTTTCAAATATAGCCCACCACACTCCAGTTGGGCCAAGACGCCCTACAATTTGGCCGACTATCCAAACGCTACAAATCAACAAAAGCGGCTTATGGCACCACCCTCTGTCGAGGATCATGAACGGGTTGTCGAATAAGGGTTTCTCACGAGGTTTGTGGCCTCTACCGTAATTGGCATTACAAGCTTTATGCGCTTTGCCAGTTTTTTGCTGGTGGCTTTTCAGGGCGTCGTAATCTGCGTTTAATCAAATGGCGTAGATAAAGAAACAAATAGACACCGCTAGACAAAGAAAGAAAAAGAATCAAATGAATAAAAAACACGCGCTCATTTTTGTCACTATTACAGTCTTTCTAGACACCGTGGGTTTCGGCATCATCGTCCCCGTTATTCCACAGTACCTTGCGGATGTGGCAGACGTAAACTTGTCAGAGGCATCGGCCCTCAGTGGCTACTTGGTGGTCAGTTATGCAGTCACCAACTTTCTTTTCTCACCCCTTCTCGGTGGGCTCAGTGACAGTTTAGGGCGGCGGCCGATTTTGGTGGTTTCGCTATTTTTCTATGGCATCAGTTACTTGCTCTCTGGATTTGCCACCGCCTTGTGGGTGTTGTTTTTGGGACGGCTATTAACAGGTATCACCAGCGCTACCTATGCAACTGCTAACGCATTGATCGCAGACGTTAGCCCGCCAGAAGAGCGCGCACAAAACTTTGGACTCATGGGTTTAGCATTTGGCTTAGGTTTTATCTTTGGGCCTGCGCTAGGCGGCATCATTGGCGCATGGGACATTCGAGCACCGTTCTTTTGCGCTGCAGGGCTGGCGTTCATCAACTGCACTTATGGTTTCTTCTTCCTCAAAGAAACCCTTGGCGCGGAAAATAGAAGACCCTTCGAGTGGCGTCGAGCCAATCCCTGGGGCGCAATAAAACAGGTAGGCCGCTACCCACTACTCATAGGTCTGCTTTGCGCAGTGTTTTTGTACAACATTGGCCACCATGTTTACCCGTCGAACTGGAATTTCTACACCATAGAAAAATTTTCTTGGAGCCCTTGGGACGTGGGTCTGTCTATGGCTTTTGTTGGCGTGCTCTCGGCTATCGTACAGGGCGGACTCATTAGAATTGTCATACCAAAATGGGGTGCAGTAAATTGCGTTTATGTAGGCGTATTTTCCGCGTGTGTCGCCTATACGGGCATCGCTGTTTCAAACACCGGAGCGGAACTGTATTTTTGGATGTTAGTCTCGGCACTTGCGGGTCTTGGCGGTCCAGCAATAACCAGCATTTTGTCCAATCAAGTGGAGCAAAATGCACAGGGCGAATTACAAGGTATTTTAGCCAGCATTGCTAGCTTAGCCACCATCGCCGGACCACTGATTATGACCCAGACCTTTACCTACTTCACCTCCAACCAAGCACCCACCTACCTTCCCGGCAGCGCCTTTCTTATTGCCGCAGCATTTACTTTCATTGCGTTGCTTATATTTGTAGTGCAAATCCGTAAGTTACCAAAAGAGTCGTTAGTTACCTCAGACAGTTAGAATGCGGCACATACTATGGAATTCTTTGATTCCATTTTATCGACCAGCCTTAAAGCAAACTTGTATAGTTAGATTTTCTGGCTGGTGGCTAACCACTCTCGGACTGGCGTTCTGGATTTTCGGCAGGCGTTTTTTCTAACGCTCGTTGCTGCGAAATAGTCTGCAGGTTTTTTGCGACTAATGGCGCTAATTTGGTCATATGTGGAATTTTCATGAACAAACGCCAAGTTGGAATATGCGATCGGAAAGACAATCTCGCATTACGTACCCACTTTGGAAAGTGCTTTCCCCAACTGGCATTATTCATTGCGCCAATACCTACGGCGTATAAATAGTCATCAATTGTTTCTGGGTGAGGGGTTACTCGGCAAAGCTTATTTTGCATACCTAAATCGCTAAAGGCGGTTTCTACATGAGCTATAAGCGACGCGCTATACACCTGCTGGCACATTGACACAGATTGCAGCGTTATCTTTTGCGCACTGAAAACCGGCACAATAGGTCTGTTAGACAAGCCATTGGCTGTGCAGTCTACAAATAGAGTTTGTTTAGGCACATTAAAACTGCCCTTTTCTAGTAGGACCTGACCCTCTTCAATACTGACCACCCGGCCTGCGCGCACTACATTTTTGACACTTCGCAACAGGGCGAGTTCTTCGCGATTAACTGTGGCGCAGCGATATTTTTCCGCCCATACAGACTCGTCAATGCGCATCAACATGCCATCGGCCTCAAGATTGAGTAACAACGCTTGTAGCGTTTCGGACTTGGCCATCGCCTCCTGCTGTTTGCCCAGAGATAGGAGTAATCCATCTGGGTGAATATTTCCGCGATCAAGAAGCCAAGCATCATTGGGCATAATCCAAGTAATGAGATCTGGCGCTAGCCCCAAGCCTAAAAGATATAGAACGGCGTCCATACCGGTTTTACCAGCGCCCACGACCACATACTGCTCGTAGGGGCTGGAGATATCTGCGAGCCCATTGGGGGGCACCACTTCTAAACCATGAGTCACTCTGTAGGGCGGTGGGCGCATAGATGGCACCTCAACTTTCATGTAGGTGGCGTCAACCAACTTGCGTTTAACATCTACCGAATATTTTTCGCCGGTCACCGTCGACGTAAAATCAGAATTCAATTCCGCAGTTGCCACATATTCGCAGTGCGGGAAAAATTTCAGCCGACCTGACGCCACATGCCTTTCTAGTACGCGCTGAAAGTACGCAACCACTTCCAAGCCAGAAGCCAAGCTCTTGCCGCCACTGCCTAAATTTTCGGAGTTCACGCCATAGAACGCCGCAGGCTGGTGCAATGAAACAAAAGGATAGGAACGACGCCAATGCCCACCGGGACCAGCGTAGCGATCAACCAAAACAACTGTGGCCGTTAAGTCGCCGCTGAGTATCTCATCCACAAAGGCCATGCCCATTGCGCCAGCGCCTATCACTAAATAGTCCGCCGTTAATTGATTCGACACTGAGCTTGATTGGTCGGTCATATCCACACTTCTCTTTGATCTATTTGCGCCCCACAATACCGATATGACAGACATACTCAAATATAATCGCCAAGCGTGGGACGTACAGTCCGAGAACGCTGAAAGCCCTTGGGTCCAACCGGTGGACAGCGCCGCCATTAACGCTGCTAGGAACGGTGATTGGGACGTCATATTGACCCCAAATAAAAATGTACCCAAGGCATGGTTTGGCGACATTCGCGGCAAAAACGTTTTGTGTTTAGCATCGGCAGGCGGGCAGCAGGCACCAATACTTGCGGCAGCGGGCGCAATGGTCACCAGCTTCGACAACTCACCCGTGCAATTGACTAAGGATAAATTGGTGGCGGATCGGGATGGATTGGATATCCATTTAGTACAAGGCGATATGGCCGACTTGTCCTGCTTTGATGACGCCTGCTTTGACCTAATCTTTCACCCGGTGTCGAATGTTTTCTCCCAGACCATTAGGCCCGTTTGGCAACATTGCCAGCGCGTACTTAAGCATGATGGCCGCTTACTAAGCGGCTTTATGAATCCGGATTTTTTTCTTTTCGATCACTACGACATAGAAGCCGGTGGGCCACTGGAAGTTCGATTCGCTCTGCCAAACGCAGACATAGACTTACTCGACCAGGCAGAATTAGATAAACGCAAAGCCAGTGGCGCAGCGCTCGAATTTAGCCACAGCTTAGATGATCAGATCGCCGGGCAAATAGACGCAGGCTTTGTTATCGCCGGCTTTTTTGAAGACAAATGGGACAATGCAGCCACTCCACTCAATGCCTATATGCCAACGTCTATGGCCACCTTGGCAATAAAGACCAACGGCATTTAGGGTCCCACTATATTTTGCAACGCAGATACTAATATTGACCACTTCAACAAAGGAATAAAAAAATGGATCTAGGACTTAAAGACAAAGGAATTATCATTACTGGTGGCAGCAAGGGCATTGGCTTTTCTATCGCTGAAGCCTGCGCGAAAGAGGGTGCCTGGGTATCTATTTGTGGCCGCACCCAAAGCAGTTTGGATGAGGCCGCCGAAAAGCTCAAAAGCTATGGAGGCAAAATACACACTGCGGTTTGCGATATTGCTGAGGCAGACGCCATTGCCGCTTATGTTGATGAAGCCGCCAGCGCTCTGGGTGGCCTTTACGGATTGGTAAACAACCCAAGTGGGTTCGGCAATTCAGACAATGAAGAGGGATGGCAAAAAGGTATCGACATAGACCTTATGGGTGTTGTGCGCACAACTTGGGCCGCCACCCCACACCTCAAGGCCAATGGCGGAGGCAGTATCTTAAATATTTCATCCATCAGCGGATTGGCAGCGTCAGGCAATATTTCCTACGGCGCAGTGAAAGCCGCTGTCATTCAGTTAACCCAGAGCCACGCCAAAGCAATGGCCGCAGATCACATTAGAGTAAATTGCATAGCTCCTGGCTCTATTGAATTTGCCGATGGCGTTTGGGACCAAGTGAAGAAGAATATGCCAGATATGTATGCCGCAACATTGGCGGGCATTCCTTTTGGGCGCATGGGCTTGCCTGAGGAAGTTGGCAGCGTTGCCGCCTTTTTAATGTCGGCGCCCGCTTATTGGACCACCGGGCAAACTATTGCTGTTGATGGTGCGCAGAGCCTTTAACACCAGAACATTCTAGTTAGGTGGTTCGCTATGACTTGTTGCTAAAGGCCTGATTTACAGCCTTTAGCGACGATTATGCCTCTACTGACGCGGAGGCCATAACATCAGCGTTGGCGTGTTAGCCACATACGCCTGGTACTCCGGATCTTCGCCCCACTGCTTGTGTCCGCGTGCTTCTAACATCCGCACGCCACTTACAGCGGTGAGTAGGAAGATCACCCACAACGGCGACAGCATTAAGTAAATCTGGTTACCCACTAATGTTGGATAAGCGATGATGGCAATACCCACCCATAGGAGGATTTCACCAAAATAATTGGGGTGACGGGACCACGCCCACAGACCCGTATTAATGAACTTATTCGCATTCTCTGCATTATTGCGAAAAGCAGTCTTCTGATTATCCGCGATCACTTCAATGGCAAAACCGATCACCCAAAGACCCGTACCTAAAACAAAAGCCGTGTCTAAACCAACGGTGCTACTGGAGGTAATGCTGCCCAATGCTGCGCTGGCAGTGATATAGACCCAAGCACCTTGCAGTGTCCAAGTCATCAAAAATGTTGGGAATGAGGCTTTGATTGACCTGAAACGTCGGTCTTCGCCAGCACGCTTAATACGGAAGAACAAAAACGGTCCAAGGCGCAGCGCCCAAATCACAATCAGGCCGGTGATTGTTAGCGAACGTAAGTCGTCAGCGCCAGCCAACACCGCAGCGGCGACCACAACTACAATGTAGGTCAGACTGCCAGTCAGGTCGAAATAGGCTTCGGTTCTTGCCAACCATGCATGAATAAAAATTAGCCACTGCACGGCAAAAGCGAAAACACCACACCAGACAAACACCGACATACCGTCGTACAACACGCCTTGATCAGATCCAGACCAAGCCACCATGGACGCCAGTGCAACGGCGCCAATGATGCTGATAATTCCTACTATCCACTTTTGCATATTACTCCCCTGTAAATTCGCTGTGGTGATCTCGGCTCGTATGCCAGATTTCTCCACCAGTTCCTTCTTCCCATTGCTTGTACTTTGTCATGATAGATGTGAAAAGATCGTTGTTGAGCCAAGCTTCCAACCAACGCACAAGATTAGGCCTTGGTTGTTGGTCAAACCACTGTTTGTCGACAAATGCGAACTGACGAATGAACGGCATGAGCGCAATGTCTTGCATCTGGGGTACATCACCCAACAAGTAGTCCTGTTTTTGCAGACAGTGCTCCAATTCATCTAGCCAGGCCAAAGCCTGATCGCGGTAGTAAGAGGCTGGGTGTTCAGCGTCTCGGCGGTCATATTTGTAGGCATCTAAAAGCGGCTTAAACTCTTGATCGAATTTTTCTATGTAAGCCTTTTGAGTATCTAAGCCCCCGAACTTAAGCCACTCAGCGCAATGCTCCGCGATAGCCCAGATCACTAGGTCTAAACTTTCATCGATCACCTGGCCGTCGTTGGTGATGAATACCGGCACAGTGCCCTTGGGCGAAACCTCGAGCATTGAGGCGGGCTTGTCCCGCAACAAAATTTCGCGGACTTCAACCTGTGTATCTATAAGAGATAGGGCCATGCGCCCACGCATAGCGTAAGGGCAGCGACGAAACGTATAAAGGGTGTGCATAGATGCGCTTATTGACCGTTCTGCTTAGGCATATCTAATGCCACCAAATCTTGCGCCCAGTCGATTTTGGACTCACACCAAACCTCTTTCTTTGGCGGCAAGTCAGCTACTTCGGCCAACATACCGGTACGCAAGCCCAGCATGCGCTGCCCCCGCGGCACATCTTCTACCACTGAGGTTGCGTAAATATGGGTACCGCAGTCACCACAAAAGGCCAGTTCACGGCGATTGCCGCTGTCACCGGTTTTGAAATACAGCTTTGGTGTGCCATTGAGCATATTAAAATCAGCCTCTTTGACTGGCAAAATACTGCGATAAGGCGCGCCAGACATCACCTGACAATCTCGGCAATGACAAACAACGGAAAAGTTTTCGTTAGCATCCGCAGTAAACGCTATTTCCCCACAATGACAGGCACCATTAACTTGCATATCTCTCCCCTTATTTCCCTTAACAGTTACGCAATACTTTGGTCCATCTTACCTTTGCAAAGCAATACTTGCGCAGGCTTATCTTTGCAAGGCTTTTGCCTATAGATTTTGTTGAGGCATACTCCCCCGGTAACTTTTTAAAGCTTTTTGGCTTTTTAGACTTTTATTCTTTTAGACAGAGGAGAGCGCGTTGGATAAGCCCACCAGAAGCCTGCCCCAGCCTACACCGGAAACACAGCATTTTTGGGAGGGTACTCAAGCTGAACAACTGTTGCTGCAACGATGCACCGATTGCGCCCATACGTACTTTCCACCAAGACCTTTTTGCCCCTCATGTAGTTCGCGCTCTGTGGAAGTTTACGCAGCCAGCGGTCGAGCCACTTTAGCCAGCTACGTGATCAACCAGCGTCCACATCCAGCATTTGATGGGCCTTACGCTATTGCGTTAGTGGATCTAGAAGAGGGTCCTCGGATGATGACCAATATTGTGGAATGCGAGCAAACACCAGAGGCCTTGCAGCTTGATATGCCCTTAGAAGTGCGCTTTGAGCAGGTCAGTGAAGACATTAAGCTGCCGCTATTTGCTCCCGCAGGAGCAGATAAATGACTGGCGTAGCTGTAGTGGGTGCAGCGGAAACCACCGAACTGGGCAAAATCCCACACTTAAGCCAGCAGCAACTCCATGCTGATGCGGCGCTGAACGCAATGGCGGACGCGGGTCTCACCGCGAAAGACATAGACGGCATAGCCACAGCCGGCGAGCGACCAACAGATTTGGCTTACTACCTCGGCATTACCCCAACATGGGTAGACGGCACTTCAGTTGGTGGCTGCTCCTTTATGCTCCATGTTCGCCACGCGGTGGCTGCAATTGCCAGTGGGCAATGTACAACTGTACTTATCACGCATGGCGAAAGCGGTCGCTCTGGTGTTGGCCGAAGTGGTTTTCCAAGAGCACCGGCGTCTCTTTCAGGACAGTTTGAGGTGCCATTTGGACCAATGGGACCGCCGACAATGTTCACCCTGCCGGTTCTTCGATATATGAAGGACTACGGCATGAGCCACGAGCAACTGGCCATGGTTGCGGTTGTGCAAAGGGAATGGGCGTCAATGAACCCAAGAGCCAGCTTTCAAGATGAGATCACGGTGGACGACGTGCTCAATTCAAAAATGATAGCGTACCCATTCCACTTGCTGGAGTGCTGTTTGGTCACCGATGGCGGTGGCGCTTTGATTTTAACCAAAGCGGATCGAGCTGAAGATTTCCCAAATCCACCTGTACATATTTTGGGTACTGGCGAGAGTGTGGAAACGCCTATGGTCAGCCAGATGGAGGACCTCACAAGTTCTAGAGCCTTTAAAGTTGCAGGCGCTTTTGCCATGCAAGACGCAGGCATTACGCATGCGGATGTAGACCACTTAATGGTCTATGACGCGTTTGCCCACCTGCCAATATATGGCTTAGAGGATTTAGGCTTCTGTAAAAAGGGCGAAGCCGCTGACTTCATTTGGGAGCAAAACACAGCTCCCGGCGGCAGCTTACCAATGAATACTAACGGCGGCGGCCTGTCCTATATGCACTCCGGCATGTATGGCATGTACGCATTGCAGGAAAGCGTTAGACAAATTCGCGGAACTGCACCGGCTCAAGTAGTAGATGCGAATGTGTCCCTTTGTTTAGGTGTAGGTGGCATGTTTGGTGCCTCTGGATGTATTGTGTTTGGCAAAGAGCCAAAGTAAGCCTCGTTGATCAATCGGATCTTTAACCTCGTTAGCATGCTAACGCTCTAGAATCAAAAATAGGAAAAAATATGTTTCGCAAAATCGTTTTACTCACTCTTCTAACTACATTTAGCGGCAGTCTTTTCGCGGCAAGCGCCGAGGAACGCGCGCAAACTGCTATAGATACACGCCAAGGTCTACTTAAGGTTGTGGCCAGCTACTTTGGTCCAATCGTTGGCATGGCACGTGGGCAAATTCCATTTGACGCTGCGGTTGTCGAAAAAAATGCAGGAAAAATTGCCCAGCTTGCGCCCATGCTGGCAGACGTTTTTGCTAAGGATACGCGCGAAAGCGGCCTGCAATCTGGCGCCAAGGATGGCATCTGGGAAAACATGGCGGACTTCAACAGTAAGGCTGCTACAACAACAGAGCGAGCAATCGCCCTAGCCAACGCTGCAAGCCAAGGCAAAGGTCCTACCATGAAGGCCTTCGGCGCATTAGGTGCCTCATGCAAAAACTGCCATGAAAGCTATCGCGAAAAAGACGAAGGCTAAGCGCCAACACACGCGCATGCCCGACAATTCCTCGTCTAAAGAAGAAGTTTCTTCTATTGAAGAGGACTCTTCACTCAAAGAGGAATCACAACTAGGTGTCACCGAGACGCTGGTTTGGGATTTGCCCCTAAGATTATTCCACTGGGCGCTCGCATTGAGCCTGGTGGGATCTTGGGTCACAGCAGAAGCTGGCTTCGACTGGACAGAAACGCACTTTTTATTTGGTTACACCGCACTTGGGCTAATCAGTTTTCGACTGCTCTGGGGTTTACTGGGTACCGCTCACGCACGGTTTAGTAATTTTCTAACCGGGCCAAAAGCAGTTATCAATGCGCTAGGCCAACTAAAGCAAAAAACACCACCGGGTGAAGTCAGTCATGTAGGTCATGGCCCAGTAGGTGGCTGGGCAAGCGTCGTACTGCTGGCGCTGGTCTTGACTCAGGCAGTAAGCGGGCTATTTATTAGCGACGACATTTTCTATGCAGGCCCCTATAACAGCGCGGTCTCAAGCAGCCTCGCTGACTACCTAGGCTGGCTGCATCATACCAACTTTAATATTTTGTTAGCAGCAATAGCCCTACACCTAATTACGATCACTTGGTATTTGCTCGGCAAAAAAGAAAACCTGATTGGGCCTATGTTAACGGGCAACAAAAATATTAGCCCTTCTTTGGCACACCGTAAGACGCAATCTAAAACACAACCGATGACGCAACCAGCCGTTTACAGCAATCCTCTCTGGCGCGGCTTTCTTATAGCAAGCTTTGTTTTGGTGATGATCGTACTACTGGTCAACCTAGCACCTGAGCCCGAGTACTTTTAATACTACTCGCAACATTCACCTTTAGACTGGGTCCTCGACAAAGTGCCCTACCTATTCACGGCCTCTTAACAAAATAACCAAATCTGATAAGTTCTTTATTCGGTAGGTTGCTTTAGAAAAATCTTGGCTTGCTGTGAATGCATACTCCACCACCGCGCAATCAATGCCGGCAGCCACTGCGGAACGCAGTCCACGCTCAGAGTCCTCTATCACCAGTGCCTGATCTGGCGTTATAGAAAATCGCTCGAGCGCGGTCAAATAAGGTTCTGGATCCGGCTTGCTGTTGGTGTAGCTTGATCTTGTCAAAACAAGATCCATATGGGGAACAATGTTTAAGTTGTTTGGGGAGTGGTCATGTATATAGGCAAAGTCTGCATCTTTACAAGTGGTGACTATAGCCATTGAGTACTTTTGTTTTAGCTTAACTAAAACCTCTTCAACACCCTCGATAGATAAATCTTCTGCGCCGAGCAACGTTTGATAAAGCACATTACGTTGCAACCTTTGCGAGGCAATGACTTCTTCAGGGAGACCCCTCACTCGCGCGAGTTCCCATACATCAGAACCGTTAACCATAATCTGCATATAAATTGGCAGAGTCAGGTCTATGTCTAACTCCGACAATTTTCGGCGCGTTGACTCGTAGTACAAATGCTCGGTATTGACCAATACACCGTCATGGTCGAACAACAGGTGACTATATTTTTGCATACTCAAAAGTTTTCAAGCGAAGAAAAGTCTCTCGGCTACCTTTTTGGCAGCAAGGTTTTTTGCGCGGGTAGCGTTACGCCACCCGATACCGCTCAATCTGAATATCATCTTCACCAATATCAGAATAGTTGTCGGTAACCCTGCCACGAATATATTCTTGCCATGAGAAAGCACGGTATAAAGCGGTACCCTGCTGACCTACCCAAGGCTCTATAACGGCTTTTACCGCGGGCTGATAAAAGAACGGAATGCTGTAACGACCTTGCGCTGAATGCACCGGCAGTACTCTATGTACACCTGCCGTACAACGATCGTTAGTCCACACCTGCAGCACGTCACCAATGTTTACCACAATGGAACCTTCTGCCGGCGGCACGTCTATCCAACCATCTTTCTTTGAAAGAGCTTGAAGACCGCCATGGTTGTCTTGCAACAACAAAGTGATCGCGCCTGGATCGGTATGATGATGTAACGCCATATCACCCAAACCGGTTAGGTCTGAGCGCTCTGAATCTGGCACTGGGTCTGCGGACGGATAATAATTAAGCCGAGCGGCGCTGGAATGCAATTTGCCAAAGCCTTTGTTCATAGTCTGCGCCACTTCGGCGTCAGACATACCAAGTGCCGATAACACCATGCCCATGGTGGCTTCAGACAGCTGGGTAAAGGACTGAAAGAAATCTGTCAGAGCGGGCCTAAAGCCATCGGGCTGAGCTGGCCAGCGTGTATGTCTTTCTGGATTTTTAGAGATATGACCGCCGGCCTTGAAATCAAATACTTCTTTTTGATCGCGCTTTTGCTTGGTCAATTCACGATCGTAGTAGCCCAGAGGGTTGCTTTCGTCTCGATAAACAGCCGTTTTCTGGTCTCGCGGCATGGCAAAAAATTCATTCGATGCGGCAAAGGTAGAGGTCACCACATCCTCTAAGCCATGATTGGTTAAAATGAAAAAGCCATGGTCCTCGCACGCTTCTACTAAAGCGTGTTGATCAATGGCGGCAAAACCACCCTTTTGGTATTCGGCAAAATCTATTGTAGGAATATTTTCCATTGGGATTCCCCTGCTAAAGCACCCATCCTAGCGTCAATTAACCCACGGAAATAGACTAATAGTCTCATCAACGTAAATTCGCCACGGGCTTTTACATTAAAAGGTTTAAAGCGCCATCGGCGAAACGAGGCAACGACCACGTTGGCCTATACTCAGCTCTTAGGCTAGGCTGGACTGATCTTGCCTATCCGGTGAACTACTGTGAGCAAATTTATGCCCCATTCTGTCAAAGCTGCTAAAACAATACTGAGCACTGCTTTCCTATCTATTAGCCTTTTGGCGGGCTGTTCCAACGACGGCTCAACAGCTAACGATGCCACGTCTGCAAGAAACAATGACGATGACGCGTTTCTTTTAGCAGCCCAAGCGATACATGCATCCGCGCTGACATTGGACGCTCACGCAGACATTGAGATGCCGGGCAAGCCTTCCGCTTATGTGGGCGCAGATGGGCTGTCCAAAGTGGCGCCTGAGAAGATGGTAGCGGGTGGATTAGATGCAGTCGTAATGTCTGTGGCCGTGAGCCCAGGCCCCAGAACCCCGGAAGGCTATGCGGCAGCGCAAAAGATCGCGGCAGCAAAGCTGGCCGTGGTTAAAGCCATGGCAGCGGATACGACAAATAATACTGTTTTAGCGCTATCCCCAGATGCGCTGATCAGCGCTCATGAAGCGGGCCAGTCAGCGCTACTGCTGGGCTTTCAAAACGCACTTATTCTTGGCGAAGATGCCTCGGCCATTGAAACCTTTTATGCCGATGGAGTGCGCCTATTTGCGCTGACCCACATGGGCCACAATGCATTTGCGGATTCGTCACGACCCTTGTTTGATGCTGCCACCAATCAACGTGAAGCGACGGCGGAACATGGTGGATTATCTGAGCTGGGCATTGCTGCCATCAAAAAGATCAATGCGCTGGGCGCAATTGTTGACATCTCACAGCTGTCGAAACAGGCAGCGCTGCAAGCGATTGAGTTTTCCACAACGCCAGTGGTCGCCACTCACTCCAATGCTCGTGCACTTACGCAAGTCAGCCGCAATCTGTCCGATGAGGAGTTGGACCGCATCGCTGCAACCGGCGGTGTTGTGCATGTTGCGCCTTTCAGAGGTTACCTCTTTGATACCTCTAACCCGCAAATGGATGCAGACATTAGAGCCGTGCGACGCGAAGCTAACATAGACGAAGACTACTTATACCCTTTCGAACTTTACTGGGAGATAGACGATGCCCAGGTGAAGAAAAACTTCCTCACTAAGGTCAGCAGCTTACTCGGCCCAATCAGCTTGGAAGACATGCTCAACCATTTGGATTACATAGCCAAGCGCATTGGCGTAGACCATGTCGGCATTGGGACTGACTTTAATCATGGCAGCGGCATACCCGGCTATGAAGACGCCAGTGAATCCTTCAATGTGACCATAGGACTGCTGAAACGAGGCTATAGTGCCGAGGACATAAAGAAGATTTGGGGCGGCAATTTTATCCGCGTGTGGCGCGAGGCAGAGGCAATAACTGAGGCAAACGCACAGTAATGTTTGTCACAACAAGCGCGCTATCGCGATATAAAGCGCGGAGCAACTACTGCTCCGCTGCTTTGGCGAGTAACTTGACCTGCAATTTGTTTACTAGCTTCCGGTCCAGTTAGGCGCACGCTTCTCAGCAAACGCTACTGGTCCTTCTTTGGCATCGTTAGAGCTAAAGACCTTTTTCTGCAAGGGCACCTGCATTTCCCAAAGCTTATCCTCTTCAATGCCCATAGAGGCTGCTCGAACCAGAGTTTTGGACGCCACAACAGCGAGTGGGGCGTTTTCTGCAATGCGTGCCGCCAAAGCCAACGCTGCATCTAACGCCTCACCGGGTTCGGTAAGGGCGCTTAACAATCCCGCATCCAATGCTTCCTCGGCGGTAATAGGTTCTCCGGTCAAAGCCATTTCCATAGCTTTCGCGTAACCCACCCGGGCAGGCAGTCTAAAAACACCACCCGCTGCGGCAAAAAGCCCTACTTTGACTTCACGGATACCGATCTTGGCGCCTTTTGAGGCGACAATAAGATCACAGGTCAACATTATTTCGCAGCCACCAGCCAAGGCAAATCCATTTACTGCGGCAATGAGCGGCTTCGTCGCACCCGTGCGCACAAACTCATTTAATGGGCCAATGTCTTCTCCACGGGCAAAGGCTTTGAGATCCATTCCGGCACAAAACGCACGGCCGTTGCCTGTGATAACGCCTGCGACCAAGGAATCATCAGCATCCAATTCCTTAATGGCATTCCAAAGGCCATTGGACAACTCACCGTTGATGGCATTCATGGCATCTGGTCGATTCAGTGTAATGACCATCACGCGACCTTTGCGCTCAACTATGATTGCTTGTTCTTCGCTCATTTTGGGATCTCCCTTAGTTTATAATTCTTAAAGCATCGCATTAAGCTACTTATTTCGATAGGCAAAAATAGCTTCTGCAAAATGTTCTTTGGCATGATGGCGGGTGCGAAGTTGTTTCACCCGGGAAGGCGCTGTACCCACAATCTAGAAACAGCAGCTTTGTCGCCGCTGGGTTCAACTACTGCCCCAGCAAAGTCTTCAATAACCTCATAAGCTTGAGTACTCGCAGCCACCTCCGCTCGCAGCGCGCCCGGGGCTACACGAAAAGCAGCGCTGCGGGGTCCAACGATGTCTTCACCCAAGTCATGCTGTAAATGCTCTTCTACCATCAGATGACCACCAGGAAGCAGATGGTCCATGAGCGTTGTAAGTAATCCAGGAGCGACAAATCTAAACAGAATAATCAGCTGGAATTGTCCGAAATCATTTATTGGGTCTTTTACTAGCTCTTGTATTGGGTTTGAGGTCACCGATACAGCCCTTGGGTCCCCTCCATTAGTCTTGGGAAGCAAGCCCTGGCAAACCCAACCCACTTTCACACCAACATTAGTTGCATAGGCAGCGCCACGGGCAAGGGCGGCAGCGGAAATATCTACACCTTGAGTGGCAAACCCATAATCGGCAAGGAAGACGCTGTTACGACCTGCGCCGCAAGCAAGATCTAACGCTCGACCAGGACTTTGCTCGCTATTATTCGCCACCGCGCGAATATTTTGCTGTAGAAAATCACTAGGCCACGGTCGCTGAGAATATGCGCCTTCGCGATAACGAGCATCCCACCGAGTTCTATCGTCCATAACTACTTCTTTCTTATTACTTCGTAGGGCTATTAAAAAATTTCGCATCATTGGCGCCGGAACTGAGGCAAATAGCCAACGCGCATAATCATATACGCTAACGCGCCTTGCATGCTGAGAGCCTAAGCGCTAGCTTATGCCACCTCTCACTCCTGCAGCATAAAGTGTCGAACCCTGAAACCGCAAATAAGTCCAAATTAGACCGTACAGCAATATGGTTGTCGGGTTTATGCCTGATACATTGCTTGGCTGTGCCTGTCACTTTGCTGCTCATGCCATCAGTTAACAGCTGGCTTGCAGACACAGAAACAATGACCCACTGGCTGTTATTGGCCTTCGCAGTGCCTATTAGCATGCTGGCCTTGTGGCGTGGTTACCAAAGTGAAAAAAGTATTTTAACTCTAACACTTGGCGGTATTGGGCTAACACTGATGTTCTTAGCTGTGATCCATGTATTGGGCGAGAGCTGGGAAATTCCACTTACCGTAGTCGGTGTGATACTTGTTCTTATTGCGCATGTTAGAAACCTCACACACCACCAACATTCAGAATAAAAAAACGGAGTTCTTTGCTATGAAATACGACAATATTTTACAAACCATAGGCAACACCCCGGTGGTCAAGCTCAATCGCTTCGGCCCTGACCATGTAGACATGTACGTGAAAGTTGAATCTTTTAACCCGATGGCTTCAGTTAAAGATCGTCTAGCCTATGCCATCATCAAAGACGCACGTGACAGCGGCGCACTTAAGCCCGGGCAAACCGTTATTGAGGCCACCTCTGGTAATACAGGTATTGCGCTCGCCATGGTGTGCGCCGTTATGGGGCATCCGTTTGTAGCGGTAATGGTAGAAACGTTTTCCATAGAGCGGCGCAAGCTGATGCGCGCACTGGGTGGCAAGGTTATTTTAACCCCTGCCGCAGAACGTGGCACCGGCATGGTTAAGCGCGCAGAAGCATTGGCTGCCGAGCATGGCTGGTTTATGGCCAATCAATTCAAAAACCCAGCTAACCCTAATTATCATGCCAGCACTACTGGTCCGGAAATTCTTTCAGATTTTGCCGGCGAGCGTCTGGACTATTGGGTTACCGGATGGGGTACTGGCGGCACCTTGTCTGGTGCAGGAAGAACCCTAAAAGCCGCGCGCCCTGCACTACAAATTGTCGCCGCAGAGCCTGAACAGGCAGCGCTGCTTTCTGGTGGCGAATGGTCACCGCATAAAATCCAAGGCTGGACCCCAGACTTTATACCTGAGGTTTTGGATCAAGAAATCACCGACCACATTGTGACAGTGAACGAAGACGAATCTATGGCCTGTGCATTACGCCTTGGCCAGGAAGAAGGCATATTTGTGGGCATATCCGCTGGTGGCACGCTTTCTGCCTCGCTGAAAATTGCCGAACAAGCTGAGCCGGGTAGCGTGATTTTGACTATGCTTGCGGACACTGGCGAGCGCTATTTGACGACGCCTCTTTTTGCTTCTATCAACGAAGGCTCCGACGACGAGTGGCTTGCTAGCCTGAAGTAATTGCTTACTTTAGGCAGCTAAGACAAATCTAGGCGCGTGGCCACCGCGTTGGTTGAATAGGTTAATGCTCTACGCGCTGCAAATCGTTGTAGTGCTTCGGGACCTGACTCGCGGGAGTTCTGCCACGAGGTAAAATCTGGGTACCACGTCAGCAAGTGCATCACGCAGTTTGCCGATGGGGTCTGCGGCGCGAACAGACCCATAGGCTGAGCTGCGTAATTCTCTCCCACTTCAAAGCTCTGCCAAGCAGCACTGGACAAAGCCACTACCTCTTCAATGTCCTTACCGTCCAAAACAAAATCACGAAAAACGTATATTCCAGCCTGGCTGAGGGGCGTGTTGTCTGTCGGGCGGGCAGTGGCTTTGAGTTGATAGACCTCAACCACACGAACATTTTCTGGCAGCGCTAAACCATCTTCCTGTTCATCGTGGGCAGTGACCAACATCAACTCGTTTGATGCCATGCCAAAAACACCATGCCATATACCCCAGAGCGTTGTAGCCGCATAGGCCTCCACAAGCTCGCGCAGCATTTGCACAGGTTGTTGCAGATCTTGAGTGGCGAACGCCAGCCTGCGTTTCGTATAAAAACTCACTAGTCACCCCTTTATCGACTCTCTGTTAACTCTCGATCACTTCTCTATCCAAGACTCTATCAACGTCTCTATCAACGCTCTATTCATGCTCTATTAACGCTCTGATAGCCCGCTGTTGCTGCCTTGTTAATGCCTTGTTATTGCCTTGCCATCAAATATTGACGTGTTTTAACTCTGTGCGCTTTGCGGCGAAAAGTATTCAGTTTAGTACACTGACAATTCTGCAATTTTGGCTCTTAACCAATCCCCTGAGTATGCACCGGGGCCGAGATTTTCCGCCAGCATCTGCATAGCCATCACAACACAGGCTTTATTTGCTGGCGTTGGCACGTCATGTAAGCGGCCAAGCAAAACAATTTCGCCGTTCAAGTAATTAGTTTCAATATCGCCGGTGCCTCGCTGCATACTCTGCCAAGAGGAACCCGCTGAGCGGTCGTGACCAGGAACGTGGGTTTCAAGCATAACGCCATCGCGCCGACGCTTAGCCTCGTCCTTATCCATGCACTCAATATCTGCCGCTGCAAAACAAGCTAACGCTTCGCTTCGTAGCGCAAGGGAAATGTCTCTTGCATCTACCGCGTCATGCAAACCCGCCTGTAAAACGTTGGCCAAGTTGATGAGCAGCTTTGCGTATTTTTGCCGCATCACTTGAGCATCGGCTCGCGCACTGAACCCCGCCAACTCTAGATCTGCATTAATCTTTTCCGCACAAGGGTCCAAGCCTTGAGGATAACAACCCGTATCTAATATACCGCCTTTGTTTGCTGCATGGCTCACCACTAAACCGGGTTCTAGAAATACCGCTGGAAGTATCACAACACTGGCATAAACATTGGGGAAAAAACGTAGAGACTGGCGCTCGTTATCCACCCCGTTTTGCACACAAACAATAGGTGTATGCGCGGGGGCGACTTGGGACAAATCTTCTAGTGCCGCCAATCCATGTTGAGACTTCATGCACATAAGCACCACTACACTGGCATCAAAAACAATTTCTCGCGGATGTAGTACGGTAGGAATTTGCAGTATTTCATCGCAGTCTGGTGCTACGAAATGCAAACCGCGCCTCTGCAACACGCGACCATGCTCGCCTCTCGCGATCAGCGTGACCTTAAAGTTTTGTCGATGTAAGCGCGCGCCAATGGTTGCGCCAATACCGCCAGCACCATAAATAACGTAATGGGCAGGTTGATCCGAAGTCGCCGATGACGGGGGTGTGGGGCTTGAGGCCATAATCTGCTTACCTACTTTTGTGCAAAACTACCAACAAAACTTCTCTGTCACTCTAGTTGGCTCGGAAATGGGTTAGACCACTGGGCAGAAAACTAGTTATAAAACTGGTTATACGGCTGCTTGTATAACCTCTTATGAACAAAGCCGGATTATCTGAGCATTGCTGGATAGTCGAGTTCTGCGCCCCAATGAACTTGCGCAACACTGGCGTAACGCGATTCATTGACAAACCCATGATGCCGCAGTGTTTCCATGTCACGGCTGATGCGCTCTAGTTCTGAACCTTTGGCGATCATAGCTGTTGCCGCAATATCTGCCACATGCCTAACAACTTCAGCACAGGTCTGCACCGCATGGGTACCGGCCAAATATAGATCAGCACGATCTAACGCATCTGCCTCATTGCCCGCCCCAGCTTTGTCCCAAGTGTTTTCCAGCGCATCATAAAACATTAGCCGAGCAGCGCGGTATTTTGCTAACGCTTTACCATAGTGTGCTTGAGCAATATTCTTATCACGCACTTTGCCCGCTGCACCACCCGGCGTTTTATCTGCCACCAAGGCGCTCACTTGTTGCAAGGCGCGCCGAGCCAGACTAAAAACCACTGGTACATAGGTGGCAAAAACAATTCTCGAAGGGCAAAGATATAGCTGGCCGCGAAAATGTAGATTGTTGGGTGTATCTGGCGTTGCTGGCGGGGCCACCTGCAAATCGGGTACAAAAATGTCATCCAGCAATACGTCGGTACTGCCAGATCCGCGCATGCCCAGCGTGTCCCAGTTATCCAGTTTCTTACATTGGCTCATGGGCACTACAACTGTATACATCTCACCTTCTACCAGCATGGGCGACATGAGCCAGCTAGCGTGGTCGCAGCCGCTGACAAAACGCTGAGTACCACTCACTATGTACCCATCAGTGGTTTTGCGGCCCTGCATAGGCGTATGACCACTGGCAGAAACCAACTGATCTGGATTCTCAGCCCAGAGCAATTCGACCATTTCCGCTGGCCATTTGGCAGCCATTAACTTGGCGGCATTAAAAACCATGACATGCCACGCGGCGGCGGTATCGCTGTCAGCCAATTGCTCGCAAAGCAACGCACAGGTCACCGGATCAGTTTCAAACCCGCCCAAACTTTTCGGTAAAAATAGTCGCGGAACACCCGCGGCGACAACAGCAGCAAAGGATTCATCATGCAGCCTACTGTTTTGTTCTGCCCAACTTGAATGGGCGGCCACGGTTGGCTGCGCTACTTTCACGCCGCTGAGGATCTCGGATCTACTCGAAAAAGTCTGTGCCATATTTATCTTGGGTTCTGTCTGCATGGTTTTCTCTTTTTTCTTCTCTTTCTTTTTCGGTTCTTTTCGTTTTTCTATTTTTCTGTTTTTTTGTTCTGCTTGTTTGTTCTGCGGTTCTAGCCGCTGCAATTAGCGCATTTACCTATCTTTTTAGCGTTGCTTTAGCAGCTAAATTAAGTCGCGAGCATGAATGTAGTTAACATGAAGTTAAAACACAATTTTCGAAAATATTTACGCGTGTCACTAAAACTAATCACTATCTACCTATTTGGCCGACAAAAATTCCTGAAAAAATCCGCAACTTTAAGAGCTAAGACCTTGTGATTAAAAGGAAAAAAATTCTTCACAATATTTTCATTTTTTAGCGGTTTATTTTGTCGAGTTTTTCTGTATTCTTGCTTACCTCACCAGCCGAGACTGTATCTATATACAGTGTTTTTTTCCTCGGCAGGGCGAATGCACAGTATGCAGTCGGGCTGGATGAGACCAACCACTTGCCGCGTTCTCTTGCGCAAACAATTGCGCACAAAACTGCGCCATCTTTTGAACAGCCTCATACACCACCCTTCATAGCGCTTTTTTGCCTCGCTAACACCTGTAAAACCTTCGCAGAACCCCTTGCTTAGTCCTTGGCTGGAAAGCTTGGCAGGCGCTCAAGCCACGGGAATTCTCGATCAGCGACAGCCAAAAACTCTGGGTTCAAAAAACTTTCTTTGGTGTTGTAGCGCAAAGGTTCGCCGTCTTCGGTAAACACACCACCACCGGCAGCAACGAGCACCGCCTGGGCTGCGCCAATGTCCCATTCGCTGGTCAGACCTAAGCGCGGGTATATGTCAGCCTTATTCTCAGCCAGCACACAAAGCTTCAACGAACTGCCCACTGGCGTTCTGGTGCAATCAGAAAAGCGATTACCCAGCTCACTCAAGTAGGCTTCCAACCTGTCGCCACCATGATTACGACTTGCCACGACCACCAAAGACGCTTCATCTGCCTGGCGTTGTTGCGGCTTAAGGTCGGTTCTAACCCCTTCGTGCAGCAAATAGGCCTGGCCCTTGCGGGCGTTGCCGACATAGATTTTGCCTTGAAAGGGCACACCAACCACGCCAAATATCGGCGCATCGCCCTCAATCAAGGCGATATTCACGGTAAACTCACCGTTACGATTTACAAATTCCTTAGTACCGTCTAAAGGATCGACCAGCCAATAACGTTGCCACTGAGAACGTACGGCATAACTGGGCGGCTCAGATTCTTCGGAAATGATTGGGATATCCGGCGTGAGTTCCTGCAAACCCGCTTCAATTATCTTGTGCGCCGACAAATCTGCAACGGTAAGCGGCGATTCATCGCTCTTTGTCTGCACATCGAAGTTTGTTTCGTAAACTTCAAGAATAACCGAGCCAGCAGCGGCAACAATGTCCACTAACTGCCCAGTAATTTTTTCTAAACGTTGGTCATCCATAATAATCTTCTTAAATTTTGTGAGTCGCACTGGCCGCTGCAAGGCGAGCCTTACATAATGTTAACGCAGCAATTGCTCGGGCTTCATTAAATTGATCTGATACCAATAATTCATCGAGCCGCGACAATGGCCAGAGCACCACTTCTGGAGGCTCAGGCTCATCACCGGGTAAAACTTTGGCGTATAAGTCGCGCGCAAACATAACATTGATCGTATAGCCCATATGCCCTGGCGCAATAGACAAGCATTTAACAAATTCAATTTCACGCGCGGCAAAACCAATTTCTTCCGCCAATTCACGATCCGCTGCAACTTCTAACGTTTCACCCTGATCTACCGCACCCTTTGGCAGAGTGAGTTGGAATTCGTGAAAGCCTGCTGCGTATTCGCGAATAAGCATTAATTCATCGTTTTCGTTAATGGCGACCACAATGACCCCTGAAGATGCACCGGCGGGAAGGCGTTCATATACACGCTGCTCACCCGTACTGAACTCGAGATGCATGGCCTCGATTTTAAAAAAGCGTGTGGCGGCCAAGGTTTCTGTTTTAATTATTTTAGGTAAAGGCATAGAGTAATGGTGCACATTGAATGAAAAAGATTAGCTATTATAAGACGCTTGCGGCCAACAAATCCGCCTAGATTCGCCACAGGTTAGTGGCACGCGCTAAAACTTAGCTAAACTGATGACCGTCAAAACCTTAGCCACCGTTATAGCTACAACTATCGCTACAACTAGCGCTACAACTATGACCACAAATATAATAAGGACACATTGCCGCCATGTCAGAGGCCAACCCAGCAGAGCAAACTCCTCCTTTAGATTGGGACAACATTGATACCGTTTTTTTAGATATGGACGGCACGTTATTAGACCTTAACTATGACAATCAGGTATGGAGTCATATCGTGCCCGCGGCTTGGGCTGAGGCACAACAGATTTCATTTACTCAAGCGCAGCAGCTGCTCGGTCAGCACATGTCTAGTTTGCTCGGCACCATGCCCTTTTACAGCTTTAACTATTGGAGCGAGTTTACCGGCTTAGACATTATGCAATTGCACCAATCTGCCACTTCGCATATCGACTACCTTCCCGGCGCTGAGGATTTTCTCACCTGGCTACAAAACAGTGGTAAGCAAACCTATATCGCAACTAATGCGGACCGTAAGGGCTTTGATTTAAAACACCAGACCACCGGCCTTGGCGATTATGTGCAGGGAATAGTTTCTAGCCACGACTTTGCTGCACCTAAAGAGCAGCAAGCATTTTGGCTGGCCCTGCAGCAGCAACACCCATTCGACCCAGCGCGCACTTTGTTTCTGGATGACACTGCCCGGGTTTTAGATGCCGCGGCTAAATTTGGAATTCGCGAAAACTGGGCCATTCTCAATCCGGACTCCCGCAAACCTCCTCGCGAAAAAACACTACACCCTGCGGTCAGCAATTGTGCCGATCTTATTATGGGGTTGTCGTGAGCGGTGTACGCGTAGACCGCTGGCTTTGGGCCGCGAGATTTTTTAAGACTCGCTCCTTGGCTAAAACCGCCGTTGAGGGCGGTAAAGTCCACGTCGATGACCAGCGCACAAAACCCGCGAAAGAACTACGTATCGGTCAGGTGCTGACCATTCGCAAAGGCATTTTGCTGCAAACGGTCATTGTGGATGCATTGTCTGAGCAGCGTGGCCCAGCAACTGTAGCCCAGACCCTATATACGGAAACTCCAGAGAGCATAGAGTTACGAGAGATTTCTGTTAGCAGACGCCGCATGGAGCGCGCTGGATTAACAGTGCCCAGTGGCCGTCCCAACAAAAAGGACAGGCGCGCGTTAACCCAGCTCAAATCATTGGATCAAGATTGGCATAACGAAGATGAATAGATCCTCATTTTAATACTCGCTTTTATGAACGAGAGGTTTATTGACAAAATGCCTAGCCCCCAATGCTTGGCTGTTGAATAATGAAGCTTGGCGAGACAATTCCCACTTTAAAGCAGCACTACCCCGTATGGACGTATTACACCGATTTAGTTTTATTGACCTACCCATAAGAGGCCAGTGGGTGCGTTTGGAAAACTCCCTCGCAGAGGCCACCCAATTTAGAGTTTATCCAAAGCCCATCCATGAAATGCTGGGCCAAATGCTGGCAGCGGTGGCAATGGTTGCTGACAACATTAAATTCTCTGGCGCGGTGACTCTGCAATCTCGCGGTGACGGCGACTTACTGAGGTCGCTGGCGGAATGCAAAGACCAGTCTTTCTTGCGTGGCATTATGCATCTGCAAAATCCAGACAACCACGCAATCGACGAACAACCCTTAGCGCAATGGTTGGGCAATGGCCAACTGGCGTTATCTTTAATTCCAGATAAAGAGAGCGGTATGCAGCCCTACCAAGGTTTTGTCTCGCTGGAATACGACACTCTGGCTCAATGCTTAGAGCACTACTTCGTCACCTCGGAACAGCTCGAAACCTGTCTTAATTTTGCCAGTGATTCATCTGCAAAAGCACCTAGCGTGACCGGACTGCTGCTGCAGCGACTACCCAATAATCCCCAGGCCACAGAAATTGAAATAGATGCTGCGCGTGACGCTTGGCATACGCTGACTACGCTGGCTGCCACAGTCACCGACGAGGAGCTCAGCCAACTAGACGCGCAAACCCTGCTCTACCGACTTTTCCACGAACACCCTTGCCGTCTGCACGAACCTCGAGCGTTGTCCTATCGGTGCTCATGTAGCCGAGAAAAGACCGACACCACGTTAATGATGCTGGGTAGCGAGGACCTCAGCGCACTGATTGAAGAGCAAAGCGAAATTACCGTGGATTGCGAATTTTGCGGTAATCGTTATACCTATGACCGAGACAGCGCTACCAAGGTGCTCACCGACCTCGAAGAGCAAACTACCGCTGCAAACCCAGCCGGTGCTTCATCAGACGACCCAAAAACTCTGCACTGAAACCTTCACCTAGCCCTTACTCCTTCATGACTTAGTATTACTAAGCAGTACTTGGTCTGGCGACATCAAACAGAAGAAAAGGCATCAAATACCTACAAAAGCCAATAATCGGCTGTTCCCCACCCCATATCCTCTGGCATAATTTGCAACCTTTTTCGCCAAGTACATGAATATTATGTCCCAAGAACACGGATCCAGCGGTCAAACTAATAACCACAATAATCTGACTACAGCCGACCTCGCAGAACGCGCAGTCATTCGAGGTGAGGGAAGATTCGCAAGCAACGGCGCAATAGTTGTCGAAACCGGCGCTCGCACAGGTCGCTCACCAAAAGACCGTTTTATTGTCGAGGAGCCTTCAACTTCAGAATCTATCGACTGGGGCAATGTCAACTTGCCTATCGCAACTGAGGTATTTGACCAGCTTTGGGATCGTGTTCAAGTACATCTTGGGGAAACCGAAACCTTTACCACTAATTTGCATGTTGGTGCAGACCCAGAGCACTACTTACCCATTGAAGTAACAACCCAATACGCTTGGCACAGCTTGTTTGGCCGGGCCATGTTCATTGACCCAGAACACTACAACCCGCACAACAAAGAAATTTGGCAGGTGGTTAACGCGCCATTATTTGAGTGCCAGCCTGAGCGCGACGGCACTCATAGCGATGGCACTGTGATGATTAACTTTGCCCAGCGCAAAGTGCTAATTGCAGGCATGCGATACGCCGGAGAGATGAAAAAATCTATGTTCTCCGTACAGAATTTTTTGCTGCCTGAAAAAGATGTGCTACCGATGCACTGCTCAGCAAATATGGGTGAAGCCAAGGACGTTACTTTATTCTTTGGCTTGTCTGGAACGGGTAAAACCACCCTGTCAGCAGATCCATCTCGCTTATTGATTGGCGACGATGAACACGGCTGGGGCAAAGGTACCGTGTTCAATCTTGAAGGCGGCTGCTATGCCAAGTGCATCGACCTAACACGGAAAAACGAGCCTGTGATCTTTGACGCAATTCGCTTTGGCGCAATTGTAGAAAATGTTGTCATTGACGAAAATCGCGACCCAGATTACACCGACAGCTCGCTTACAGAAAATACTCGCGCCTGCTACCCGCGTAGCAATATCGAAGAGAAGGTGCCGGAAAACAGAGCCGGCGAGCCCAGCAACATTATCTTTTTGACCTGTGACGTGAGTGGTGTAATCCCACCCGTGTCACTGCTCAGTAAAGAGGCTGCGGCCTATCACTTTCTATCAGGCTATACAGCCCAGGTAGGTTCTACCGAAATTGGTTCTACAGAAGCCTACAAAGCAACCTTCTCTACTTGCTTTGGTGCACCATTTTTTCCGCGACCAGCCGGCGTTTACGCGGATCTTTTGATCAAGCGTATTGAAGAGTTTGGTTCGCGGGTTTATCTGGTGAATACCGGTTGGACCGGCGGTGGCTACGGCGTTGGTGAGCGTTTTAGCATTCCAATCACCAGAGCGGTCATTGCAGCTATTCAAAGTGGTGAACTGGAAAATGCTGAAACCCAAACATTGGCGGGCTTCAATTTAGATATACCACTGAAAGTCGCGGGTATTGACGATAAGCTTCTGAACCCACGCGACGCTTGGGCAGACAAAGCAGCCTACGACGCGGCTGCTAGCTCGCTTGTTGAAAAATTTGTAGAGAACTTCAAGAAGTTCGAGGTCGACCCAGCAATTGTAGCAGCAGGTCCGACTAACTAACGGCCCGATCCGACTGAGGGCTAAAGCTGCGCTCAGTCGGCACAAGCTAGCTGCTTTGTTAGAGCTGGGTTTTAAGAATTTTAGATTCAGAAATTTTGGGCATTTTGCAAAGTCTTTCTGGATCGGAGGGGCGGCGTAAGATATGAGTCTAAATTCAGAAAAACTACAGCTGCTCAGCGGCGTCAAGTCAGGTTTAAGTCAGCTGACTCGAGGCATTGAAAAAGAGAGCCTGCGTATATCGTTAGATGGCAGGCTAGCCCAAACCCCTCACCCCCAAGCGCTCGGCTCGGCGCTCACCCACAAAAATATCACTACGGATTTTTCTGAAGCGCAGCTTGAGTTGATCACTGGCGTCCACGCCAGCCCAGAAGAATGTTTGGCGGAACTAGAGCGCGTACATACATATATCCACCAAAATATTGGCAACGAACACCTGTGGCCAAGCAGCATGCCCTGCATCTTCCCGAGCGATCAGGCCACTATTCCCCTCGGACAATATGGCAGTTCTAACATCGGTCAGGCGAAAACAGTTTATCGACGCGGCCTTGGGCACAGGTACGGTCGCTTAATGCAGACTATTTCTGGCATTCACTACAATTTCTCGCTGCCCGATGAGTTATGGAGTGCATTGGGTGTGCACGACCAAGAGCAACGCACCCAAGCCTATTTTGGTTTGATCAGAAATTTTCGCCGCTGGTCTTGGCTGCTGATTTATTTGTTCGGCGCTTCGCCCGCAGTGTGTAGGTCGTTTATTCAGAATCTTGATCACCGCCTAGACCCTTTCAATGAAGGCACATATTACCTGCCCTACGCGACTAGCTTGCGTATGGGTCGGCTGGGGTATCAAAGCGACGCTCAAAGCGAGATGCATGTCTCGTATAATTCGTTGGACGCCTACTCAAAATCCATGCGCGAGGGCCTGACCAAAAGTCACCCGGAGTACGCGCAATTTCAGCCCACTGCTGAGGGTGAACACCAGCAGCTGAACGACTCTATTCTGCAAATTGAGAATGAGTTTTACGGCACCATTAGACCCAAACGTACTGCCCGGTCGGGTGAGCGTCCATTACTGGCCCTAAACAATTGGGGTGTTGAGTACGTAGAGGTGCGCTGTATTGACCTAAACCCCTTTGAACCAATGGGCATCAACTTAGAGCAAATACGCTTTATTGATACCTTCTTACTGTTGTGTTTATTGGCAGACAGCCCAGAGGACAGCCGGGAAGAAACTGCGCGCATGGACCGCAATCAGGCCACAGTTGTTGAAAAAGGCCGAGAGCCCGAGTTGACCTTAGAGCGTGACGGCAAAATGGTCACGCTAACTGACTGGGCCAATGAGTTGTTAACTCAATGTGGGCCCATCAGCCAGTTGCTTGATAATGCACATCGTGGCGAAAACTATCGCCAAAGTTTGAGCAAGCAAGTGCGTAAAATTGCTTCTGCACAACAAACGCCGTCGGCAAAAATTCTTGCGGCATTGAGTATGAAAGGTTCTTTTTCCAAGTTTTCATTGGAGCACGCAGAAAAGCATCACACGCATTTTCTCAAAACTGCTTTGCCTGCCGAGGAAGCACAGGCTCTGAAGCTGGAAGCCGAGGATTCAATCAAGCGCCAAGCAGCCATTGAAGCCGGCGAAAGCCTGTCATTTAACGAGTTTCTCAAAGATTACATAAAGCTGGCATAAGCTTAGGCTTATCATTGTGCAAGCCATCGCTCAGCAACAGCTCATCAAGCCACTCTAGTATGAATTTTTTAGCTCACTGCGTTTTAGCGGACCATGCCGCCAGCCACTGGCAAACAGACCCGCAAACTCACCAAGGATTACTGGCCGGCGCTGTTATCGCTGACTTCACCAAAGGCCCAGTGAACCCAACATGGCCCCAATCATTACAAGCCGGTGTGCGCCTGCACCGCAGAATTGACGCGTTTTCAAATAATCAGCAAGCCATCAAAACCACCTGCGATAGGTTTCCCGCAAACTATAGGCGCTACGCCCCCATCTTCGTTGACCTACTCGCCGACTATTTTCTTTCTCTTAGTTGGGACAGTTGGCACAGCGAACCGAGGGCTGTTTTTTCCGCACGGTGCTACGCGGCACTGACCACCTTTGAGGGTTTTCTCCCTGCTCATGGCAAAAGATTTTTGCACTACGCCCAGCAACAGGATCTTTTTGCAAATTACGACCAATGGGAAAATATTGAACTTGGCCTAGGTTCAGTTTTACGACGCCTCAACAAGGAAGACTGGTTTGAGGAGGTCAATGAGTGCGCTAAATCCTTACAAACATCGGCTCAACCAGACTTTCACCTGTATTTCGCGGAACTTGAGCAACAGCTGCCTGACTGGCGCGAGCTTTTGCAATAGATGGCCCGCCCACTGACGTATAAACCTTCGATTTGCGCGGTTTTGCGCTGACTGAAGGCAATCCGACGCAAACTTCGGTCCACATTTAGCCCCTCTTAGACTACCCTACGCACCCAGAAAATTATTTTTTGAGCGGCAGCCTTAATTGCCCCTCCTGAAACCAAGGAATTAAATTGAAAGCGGTATTGTGTAAATCCTACGGCCCAGCCGAAAACCTCACATTTGAGGAAGTTAACGAACCCGAATTGAAGCCAGGCCAGGTAATAGTTGACGTTAAAGCCAGTGCACTCAACTTTCCTGACGTACTTATGATTGAAGGAAAGTACCAATCCCAACCAGAATTTCCATTTTCCCCCGGCGGCGAAATCGCCGGCATTATCAGCGCCGTGGCGTCTGATGTAGATGGATGGAAAGTTGGCGACGCTGTATTTGGCGGGTCAGGCCATGGCGGTTTTGCAGAAAAACTGGCCATCTCTGCAAAAGGCCTAAAGCCAAAACCAGAATCCATGAGCTTCGCACAAGCCTCAGGTATCAGCACCACCTATGGCACCTCTTATTACGCACTAAAGCAAAGGGCCAATTTACAGCCCGGTGAAACGCTCTTAGTACTTGGCGCCGCTGGCGGCGTAGGCCTAGCTGCGGTTGAACTTGGCAAAGCCATGGGTGCCCGAGTAATTGCAGCGGCATCCACAGATGAAAAGTTGGCAGTGGCAAAAACCGCTGGCGCTGATGAGTTGATTAACTACAGTGACGGCGATTTAAAAGATAAGGTCAAAGCATTGACCGGCGGCAAGGGTGCCGACGTCATTTACGATCCAGTGGGCGGACCGCTATTTGATCAGTGCATGCGCTCTATCAATTGGTACGGCCGAGTTTTAGTCGTTGGTTTCGTTGGCGGTGATATCCCTCGGGTACCTACCAACCTCGTTTTGTTAAAGAGTTGCCAAGTAGTCGGCGTCTTTTACGGCGCATTTTCAGCTCGCTTCCCAGAAGACAACGCTCAAAACTTCGCTGAAATTATGTCTATGTTTGAGGCTGGCAAAATCAGCCCACTTATCGGTGCAGAGTATCCTCTAGAAGAATACGCCCAAGCACTTAATTGTCTGGCCGAAAGAAGGGCCGTTGGAAAAGTAGTGGTTAATATCTGATGTTGGAATCTTGGAAATCTGAACAGTGGGCTTTAGCAATTTGCATCCTTAGTGGCGGTCTACTGTGCATTGGCTTAGTCATGGAACATGCCATGGGCCTCAGCCCTTGCCCGTTATGCATGATGCAAAGAATTTGGTTGGCGTTAGTCGGCTTAACCGCTTACGCAAGCCTAGCGCATAGCCCTCGTTGGGGTATTTATCCTTTAGTGGGCGGCGTTTTTGCAATTATCGGCAGTGGTTTTTCACTGCGCCAAATTTGGCTACAAAACTTGCCAAAGGACCAGGTGCCAAGTTGTGGTCCTGATCTGGCATATATGATTGAGTCGTTTCCACTGAGTGACTTACTTGCCGCCATGACATCAGGCACTGGCGACTGCGCCGAGGTCAGCTGGTCGCTACTTGGACTGAGCATTCCGGCTTGGTTGTTTGCTGGCTTTATGGTTCTACTCTTTGGCTGTGTCATGCAAATTCGCCAAGGTATTAAGTAGCGCTTTAAAGCGGCTCTTTAGCTGCTCGCTTTAGATCATAAGAGACAGAAAAATAACCCGAACGTTAGAGTCGAGTACGCAAGGATTAAGTATGAGCGCAACCACGAAAAAGATATTGGTGGTCAATAGCAAAGGCGGCAGTGGCAAAACAACTATTGCTACAAACCTTGCTGTGGCGTTTGCCAATCAAGGGCTAAAAGTTTCGCTACTGGACTGCGACAGACAGGCCAGCTGCCTACATTGGGCGGAAGAGAGAAATGCCCAAGCACCAAAAGTAACGACTGTTGCCAACTATCATTCCGCCGACAAACTTACTGCGCAAATCGACCACGAACTTGATCACGGCACAGACGTTATTGTGATGGATGTTACTGGTCGGCATACCGATGCGGCATTGTTTGAAGCGGCTTTGAAAATCTGCGACCTAGTCCTAATACCTATGTTGTCATCTTCATTGGATATAAAGGCGGGCGAGCGTTTTGTCGCCGACCTAATGACCCATAGAGTCATGCGCGCGACCCCGAAGCCAATGGGCGTGATTTATAATCGAGCGAACACTAGTTCAGCCAATCAACAAAGGTTAGAAACTCTTCTGCGCTGCCTTGATGTGCCAGTGATTGCAGAATTAAGAGACTCGACCGTGTACGCAAACGCTGCGGAAAAGGGTGCCGGTATAATGGAAATGCGAGAGAATGCTGCAGCCAGTAAAGAGTACTCTGCATGGCGCGATATTATGCTTTGGATCGACAGAAGAACCGCCGTTAGACGCGAGCTACCGCGCCCCATACAAGCTGGCAGAAAAACCACTGGCAGCAACCCCAAGCAAACTAGAGTTTCTTGATCGCGCCAATGCTATAGCCGTTTTGCTGGCTCTTTGAGTTTCAGCAAAAACCCAGATGTAACAATAGCGCGCTCAAAGATGTGTCTCGGCGATCTCGCCCCAAAACTTTTTATGCCCGAAACTCCAACTAGGAAAGAAGAAAATTAGCTAATGCTGCGTGTACAAGATCTTAAATTCGAGCGCGGTGATGACGTGCTTTTTGATGGTGTAAACCTTGTCGTCTACCCCGGTCAAAGGGTGGCCGTGGTCGGTCGCAATGGTGTTGGCAAATCAACATTCTTTAACTTGGTGCTAAAAAAGCTAGAGGCCAGTGGCGGCGAAGTAGATTTTCCTGAAGATTGGGAAGTGGGTTATATGGCCCAGGAAGTGGAGATCAATGATCGTCCAGCCATAGAATTTGTGATCGACGGGCACAAAGAACTGCGAAAAACAGAAAAGGCCATTGCCGAAACTGAAGACCCCGTAAAGCTGGCTAACCTTTATACGCAATACGACGACCAAGGCGGTTATCAGTCTGAAGCTCGGGCGGGTGAAATTTTATACGGCCTGGGTTTTAACGACGAAGAAACCACAAAACCTTATCGTGCTTTTTCGGGCGGTTGGCGTATTCGCCTAAACCTAGCACAAGCGCTTATGGCCCCCAGCGATATGCTGCTGTTGGACGAACCGACTAACCACTTAGATCTTGAGGCCATATTGTGGCTTGAGAATTGGTTGAAGCGCTTCCAAGGCGCGCTCCTCATTATTGCTCACGACAGGGCTTTTCTTGATGCCACTGTCACCCAAGTACTTTACCTTGCTGGTGCTGAAGGCAAATTCTATAAAGGTAATTATTCGTCATTTGAGCGCCAACGCAGCGATGAGTTAGAACGCGAACAAGCAATGGCGGTTAAACACCAAGCTCAGGTTAGCCACATACAGCAGTTTGTTGACCGCTTTCGCGCAACCGCGAGTAAAGCGAAACAGGTACAGAGCCGGATAAAGGCATTGGAGCGAATGCAAACTCAAGCGGCCCTGCATGTTGATTCCGATTATCGAGTTAACTTCAGCAACCCGGATAAGGTCTCCAACCCACTGTTCAGCTTTCGCAAAATGGACCTTGGCTACGGCGATTCAGTGATTCTTAAGCAGGTTGGCCAAACCGTATTACCCGGTGCAAGGATTGGCGTGCTGGGTGCCAACGGTGCCGGCAAATCAACACTGCTCAAAGCCATCGTTGGCGACCTAGAGCCACTCAAAGGGCAGCTCGAAAAAGGCACCCATTCGCATATTGGTTACTTTGCTCAACATCAACTGGAATCATTGGATGTATCTGCTACCGCCTATGAATCCATGATGGAGATCAGACCCGACTTTAGAGAGCAACAATGCCGGGACTACCTTGGTGGCTGGGGCTTCAACCTACCAATGATACAACGACCCATTAAGAGCCTTTCTGGAGGCGAAAAAGCCCGCTTTGTTATGGCAATTTTGGCCTCAGAAAAACCCGCAGTGTTGGTGTTGGACGAGCCTACAAACCACCTTGATTTAGATATGCGCGACGCCCTAGCGCTGGCGCTGCAAGCCTACACTGGCGCGGTCATTATTGTGGCTCACGACCGAAGTCTACTGGCGAAAATTGTGGATGAGCTTTGGTTGGTGGAAAATGGCACATTGACTACTTACCATGGCGACCTTGAAGACTACACTGCCGCTAGAATTGAAAACGGCTCCGCCAGCGTTGGTAGCAAGGACACTGCCGGGTCGAAAAAAGCCCAACGCCAAGAGCGCGCGGCTGCAAGAGCTTCGCTTACCGAGCTACGTAAGAGTGTGCGTAACTTTGAGAAGGAAATGGAGCGCAGCAACACAAAGCTAAAAGCCATTGAGGATATTTTGGCCGACCAAAAGACCTACGATGAAATGCCAGCCGATGAATTGAATGATCTATTGGCAAAAGCAGCAAATTTGCGCAAGCAAGTGGATAAGTCTGAGGAAGGCTGGTTAGCTGCCAGCGCAGAATTAGAGAGTATTGGCTAACATTTGACGAACCCGCAGAACTGCTGCCTTACGCAACTGCGCTAACTAGCCAATGGGCTAGGCAAAACTAGGAGTTTGTATGAGGACGTTTCCACAAACCAGAATGCGTCGGAACAGAGAAAAAGATTTTGTTCGGCGTCTGGTGCGAGAAAATCAGCTCACTGCCGATGATCTCATTTACCCAATGTTCATTATCGACGGCGACAATCAAGCCTCAGACATTGCGTCTATGCCTGGTATCCAACGCCTATCTATCGACCTTGCGGTAAAAGAGGCAAAGATGCTCCACCGTCTTGGCTTGCCTGCCATCGCGTTATTTCCTAATGTGGACAGCAAAGTTCGCACATTAGATGGTGCTGAAGCTTATAACCCAAATGGACTTGTGCCATTGGCAGTACAGGCGATTAAATCGGCAGTGCCTGAACTTGGCATCATTACAGATGCGGCCCTAGACCCTTATACCACCCACGGCCAAGACGGTATCTTGGATGACACTGGCTACGTGGCAAACGACATCACCGTTGAGGCCCTATGTCGGCAGGCCGCTGTGTGCGCCAATGCAGGCGCAGACGTTATCGCCCCTTCGGATATGATGGACGGCAGAATTGGTTCAATACGCCAGGAGTTAGAAAAATCTGGCTTTATAAATACCCGGATCATGGCCTACTCGGCGAAATACGCATCCTCCTACTATGGGCCTTTTCGCGACGCCGTGGGTTCGACGAATAGTCTGGGTGGCGGCAATAAGCAGACCTACCAGATGGATCCCGCTAATTTAGAAGAGGCGATTCATGAGGTTGGTTTAGACATAGATGAAGGTGCAGACATGGTTATGGTGAAGCCTGGTATGCCCTACTTAGATGTCTTACGCCGGGTTAAAGACAAATACCAAGTGCCTACTTTCGCTTACCAAGTGAGTGGCGAATACGCTATGCACGCTGGCGCAATTGAACAAGGATGGCTGGGGGAAGCGGTCATTGGGGAGAGTCTGCTGTGCTTCAAACGAGCCGGCGCAGACGGTATTTTGAGTTACTTCAGCAAACAGTGGCTCATATCCCAAGCAGAGCAAAACTGAACGCGGATTTGACAGCCCGGATTTGAGAAGCGTCAAATATAGGTTCAAGCTAACTCAGCTAAAGCACCGCACAGACAACAATTTATGCGACCATTTATCCGCCAGTAGCGGCTTTATGGGGACACGTATAGTTTATCGGTGCTACAATTTTCTTTTCCAAAATATTAGGAGGCTCAGATGAGCGACAATATCGTTCATACCAGTGACGACGGCTTTCAAGAAGACGTTCTTAACTCAGATAAACCGGTACTAGTAGACTATTGGGCTGAATGGTGCGGACCATGCAAAATGATTGCACCCATCTTGAGTGAAGTTGCCGGTGAATACGCTGATCGGATTAAGGTATGTAAGTTGGATATTGATTCCAACCAAGCTACGCCACCAAAGTACGGCATCAGAGGCATTCCTACGCTTATGCTCTTCAAAAACGGCGAAGTAGAAGCCACCAAAGTAGGTGCACTTTCCAAGTCTCAGCTACAGGCTTTCTTGGACAGCAATATCTAAAATTGGCACCGTTGATAAGTGATTACAGCCATGGGCCTAGCTTAGGCCCGCCCTAAAAACGCTTTATGTCTGAATAGAGCCTTGCATTCAGGCTTCAAAAAACGGCAACTTACGAGCAAACTTTTCCAAAAAAGCGGTTGTCAGAGGTAAAAAATCATACCATTTAGATTGTTTTTACTCCTTGACCCCCAGCCTGAAGTCACTAGACTAAGGGTTGAGAGATACAGCAAATTTCAAAAGTTTAGAGCTTTTGCGCTTTTGTGAAAAAAGGCTTCGAAAAAAAAACGGAATAATCCTCGAGCCCCATCTCCCACAGACCCCCTTTATTTTGATCACGCCTAATTTCCCTGTGCATACTTTGTAGCACTGCGGAGAATTCAAACAACACCACTACTACTACGGTTTTCATACTAATATGGCAATGCACCTTTCAGATTTAAAACGCCAACCTGTCGCAGAACTCATGGAGACTGCTCGAGAGATGGGTCTGGAGAATGTCGGCAGATCTCGCAAACAAGAAGTTATTGCGGCGATAGTGCGCAAACAATCTAAAAATGGCGAAGACATTTACGGCGAAGGAACGCTGGAGATTCTTCAAGACGGCTTCGGCTTTTTACGCTCACCTGACAGCTCTTATCTAGCCGGCCCAGATGATATCTATGTGTCTCCCAGCCAAGTTAGACGTTTCAACCTACGTACCGGCGACAGCATTGCTGGAAAGATTCGTCCACCTAAAGATGGCGAGAGATACTTTGCGCTACTCAAAGTTGATGAGATCAACTTCAGTGAGAGTACAAACAAAACCCATAAAGTGTTGTTTGAGAACCTTACCCCACTATTTCCCGATGAACGATTAAAGCTTGAGCGTGGTAACGGTAGTACCGAAGATCTGACCGCGCGAATTATGGATCTTGTGGCACCAATCGGTAAGGGCCAAAGAGCACTGATCGTTTCGCCTCCAAAAGCAGGTAAAACCCTAGTCCTACAGAATATTGCCCAATCCATTGCATCGAACAATCCTGAAACTGTACTGATTGTACTTCTCATTGACGAACGCCCAGAAGAAGTAACAGAAATGCAACGCTCGGTTCGTGGCGAAGTGGTTGCTTCTACCTTTGACGAACCGCCATCACGGCACGTCCAAGTTGCGGAAATGGTCATTGAAAAAGCCAAGCGTTTAGTTGAGAACAAAAAGGACGTAGTCATTCTTCTCGACTCTATAACGCGCCTAGCTAGAGCCTACAACACCATCGTACCTTCGTCCGGCAAAGTACTCACCGGTGGTGTAGACGCACACGCACTAGAACGTCCAAAGCGTTTCTTTGGCGCAGCGAGAAATATTGAAGAAGGTGGCAGCCTGACTATTGTGGCGACTGCATTGGTAGATACGGGCTCCAAGATGGATGAAGTAATTTACGAAGAATTTAAGGGTACCGGTAATCAGGAATTACACCTTGAACGTAAAATTGCTGAGAAGCGTGTTTATCCAGCAATCAATATACGTAGATCTGCGACTCGCCGTGAAGAGCTGCTAATGACAGAGGAAGAACTGCAAAGAGTTTGGATTCTACGCAAGCTGTTGCATGACATGGACGATATAGCAGCCATTGAGTTCATCTTGGACAAACTGAAAGAAACTAAAACTAACGATGATTTCTTTAACTCAATGAAGCGATAGAACACCAGCCCTGGGGGCGACGCGCAAAAGCTGAGCGCTACGCCCAGCTTCTATGCAAGTAGAAAATCTCTCCCCGATGAGCGAGAGGCATACTTTGTTGTAACCGTAATCAGCGAATCAGCGAATCAGCGAATCAAATAGGTAATAGCCAACATATTAGGCCTTCAACAGATATTGTAACGCGCGTTGAGAGTCGCCCAAGCTGTGACAAGCTCGACCTAGTTCACGATAAATCTCGCTGCGCACTGGATCACTCTCAGCAGTTTGCGCCAGCGCATTTTCAAAATAGTCTCTAGCCGAAGACACCTGGCGCTTAACAATTGCAAGATGTCCCAGGGTCATCAGCAAGGCAACGTCGTTGGTGTTTTTCTTCAACCATTTCTTTGCCTGTACAAGTTGAGCATCAATATCGGAGCCATGGGTTGTACCGTAGCGCCGCACCAACGGCTCATCCCAATCCGCTGCTAATGCAACCTCAATAACGGCGACTGCGTCGTCTTCCTTACCCTCAAGCAAAAGAAGATCGACCCACTGAGTTAACATAGCAGTATCGCTTTTAAGCGCTTTGGGCAGCATTTTCAGGGCATCGGCAATATTTGCCTCGGCTAATAGCCGCGCGGCCCAGAGGTGTTCAAAGTCTTTGTCGAACAATTCTTTTTTTAACAACTTTTGCTTCTCTAACGAAGGCCATAGCGCCTTAACATCTAGCCAGCGCTGTTGGCTTAGGTAAGCTCGAGCTAGAACTATATGCATTTGGTGAGTACATTCACCGGCCGCATGCAGTGGCTCAAGAATCTCAATGACTTCCTCGCTTTCATCTTGCGCGACTTGCCAAGCCATAGCCAAATTACTAATAGATTGGCTGTTGTCCGGGGATAACGTTTTTGCCGAGGTCAATGCGTTGATCTGCACGTCCTTGTGACCCAATTCATAGGCTGCGCGAGCCAGTCCAAGATTACCGGCGAATCCGATATCGCCAAGTTTTTGAGCTTTTATAAAGTGTTGCTGGGCGAGTAACCATTTGCCTTGGACCAATGCGATAGCTGCCTTTTCTGAGTGGGCATGAAGGCCCTTGGCTTTGCGCTGACCACTCCAACCTAACAGCCAACTACTACCGCGCAAGAACCCACGTAGGGTCACGTAAAATAGACGTAGCACTACCAAGGCAGCCGTAAGTATTAGGAACCCGCCCCAAAGCGTGGTCTCCGCAGCAATATCACCGAGACGCACCAACACGTAGCCGGGGTCGTTCAGCCAATAGCCCGCGCCTAGGACAGCAAGCAAAAAAACAAACAGCGCTATTAGCAATCTCATTCCGCGTCAGCCTCGGCTTTGCTCAACATTTCTAACGAACCAGTAATGTCAGTTAGATCTGGCGTTAGATCTATCGCTAGGAGTGCTTGAATATTGGCCAGAAGCTTCATCTCGAGCAGGCCATTGGCGTCGAAGTATTCCAACGTTGTTGCCTTAGCCCGAAGCAAGCTGGTTTTATAAATCTGCTCTTGTTCTTGCAGCAGCCCTAGCTGCGCCTGTTCTATGGCCAATCTAATTCTAAGGCTGGCAAGCGTAGCCACCTCTTGGGTGGGCAGAACTTTTGCAAGTTCTTGGCTTTCCGCTTGTTCAACTAGCGTACTAATCCGAATAAGCCCTTTAATTCTGTCAAGTATCTGCTGCCACCAGACTTGAGCCTGTGGGGCGCTAACCGGCGCGGCGGCAGCAATACCAGCCTGCTTAGAAAGACCGTTAGGGACATCATCCTTTAGCGTTTCTAGGCGGATAAAAACCGCTTCTGTATCAACAACCTTTATGCGCTTGAGCGACGCTATATCATCCGCCAGCTTTGCACGGAGTGGAAAGGGTGCCAGGTCGCCAAGGTCTTGCAAAATTTCTTCTGCGCTGGTTAATGCACGCAAAGCGAAAACAGTATCTCGCTGCATTACTAGTCGACGGTTTGCCTCGCGCAGTAAATAGCCCGCTTCCGCTAGTCGCCATTTGTTCGGTGTTGTTGGCTTACTTGCTGTAACCAATTCTAATCCGGTTTGTAAGTCTGCCTCAGCGTTACTTAAACGCTGTTCAATTTGTCCTTCTAAATCGCCCTTCAGCTCACGCTGACTTTTTTCCAAAATACTTTGAGCGGAGGACAACTGATCTGTCACGTTTGCCGAAAAAATTTGGCGGGCCTTGTCATTTTCGACCATTGCCTTTTCTAGCGGGCTGTCCTGTATCAACTGAAGGTAAAGGAAACCTGCTAACGTCAAGCCACAACCTGCTAGCACGAAGGTCACAAATAGGAAAAATCGACCCGAGGCGCTCATTCTATTTTTACTCAATGAAGCCTCTTTTGGCTGAGGATTGGGCTGCGCCCGCTGCTTTGCGTCGTTGGAGTCGACGTTTTCTTCATGCATTTTCTATTCTCGCAAGTGCGTTCAACAAAGATTGAGCGTCCATACCGTTGGCATTAACCACTCCGGAGAAACCTAATTCTAAACTAAGATCGGCCACTCGGTCAGACGGGACTATAAATTTGACCGACGCGCTGCCACCAAGTGCTCGCCAGATGTTAGCGGCAGCTATAAAGCCGTGGGTAGAACCAACAAGAATTACGTTCGCGTTGGCAATAGACGGATTCTCTATGGACCGAACGATACGGCGGTAGAGTGTTACCACACTGAGGTGACAGCGCTGCATAAGTGACTTGTGAAGAATGTCGCGTCCGTCTTCGCCGCAGAAAATCCAAACATGTTCATCCGCTTTTATGCTTTGCACCGTCGGGCAAGCTAGCAAACCTTCGGAGCTGGCGTGTTCAGGTTCAATGACACTGAGTCCACTGGCCTTAAGAATATCTGCAGTACTTGGCCCAATCGCTAGAAATGTGCAGTTTCTGTGTGCTTCACAATAAACTTCATTCAAATATTGTCTGGCCGCGTGTTGGGATAAAAAGATACACAAATCCGGCGCGTCAATTTTTTGCGATGGATTGAGTTTCGGCGGCAGAAACTGAATTTCGGTAACCGACTCGCAAATGCTATTGTAGCCCTCAGGAATTAGCTTAGCGGCGATACGTGATGCACTTGGCTCTGTCAGTGTTATCCAGACCTTAGTCACTTTTGCGGCCTTTGTTGATCAGTGTTTATCTTGCCTTATGCGATCCAAAATCTCACCTGCGCCATTGGCTAGAAGCTGTGCCACAGCCTCGTCCGCTACAGTGAGAGGATCACTGCCGGTCACTGTACTGCGGACGATTTTTGCACCGTCAGCATCGGCCACTAACGCCGAAAGTTGAATTTGATTTGACGAAGTGAAATGAGCTGAAGCGGCTACTGGTAAGGCACAGTCTGCGCCGAGACCAGCGCTGATACCCCTCTCAGCCCTCACGCATGCATAGGTTTGTGCGTCCAACAGTGGCGCAAGCAATTCTTCTACAGGGCTACCCTGTAGTATTTCTACCCCTAGCGCACCCTGACCCGGAGCCGGTAAGCACTCTTCTACCGAGAGGGGGTGCAGGTCATCGCGATGCAGTTCTAGGCGGGCCAATCCGGCTGCGGCTAGAACAATGCCGTCGAACTCGCCGGAATCGAGTTTTTCCAGTCGCGTGCCAACATTGCCGCGAATTGGTAATACCTCTAAATCTTGACGAATTGCCAAAATTTGAGATTTGCGGCGCAAACTGGATGAACCTATTCGCGCACCTACGGGCAAAGCTTCGAGAGGACCTTTAGCGCTGACTAGAACATCGCGAATATCGTCCCTGAAAGCAATCAGGGGGAGACTGAACCCCTCTGGCATAACCGCAGGTAAATCCTTTACGGAATGGACGGCCATATCCGCGCGCCCATCGAGCATTGCAACTTCAAGTTCCTTAATGAAAAGACCTTTGCCGCCTATTTCACTCAGGGGTGCATCCAACCACCGGTCACCTTTAGTACTCATGCCAACCAGTGTTACTTCAATGTCAGGGTGCGCCGTAAGTAGCTGCATGCGCAAAAACCTAGCCTGCCACAAAGCGAGTTTACTCTCGCGAGTAGCAATTCTAATATGTTTCATAAGGTCCTAATAAAATTAGAGCCGCCGAATAACTTTGCGGACTCCAGGTAAATGTCGTCGGCTAATATCCACGGGCTCTTCAATGTCATTTAATCTGACCCCTATCTGCCCAGATACACTTTTTTCAAGACCCAAAATGTGATGCTTAGCCACCAGCGCGTTACGATGGATACGAAGAAAGATATCAGCGAATTCTTTCTCTAGCTCGCGCAGCGTCTCGTCAATGATAACCTCTCCGCCAGCATGACGCACCGAAACATATTTTTGATCTGCTCTCAGATAGCGAATATCGCTAACATTTACCAATTCCACGCCTTTGTAAGTGCGCGCGCAGATGTGGGCTCGGCGAGTTTCATCCACGCCATGAAGAGAAGCCAACTGCAGGCGATTCAAGCGAGTAGATTTATCCAACGCCGCAATGAGATGCTCTTTCCTGACCGGTTTTAATAAATAACCTACAGCCTGTAACTCAAAAGCCTTAATCGCATGCTCTTCAAATGCGGTACAAAAAACCACCGCAGGAGAATCCTTTTGGCCAAGGAAATGCCTCGCTGTTTCAATGCCGTCCATGCCAGGCATTCTGATATCAAGCAAAACGAGGTCAGGGCGTAACTCATCGCTAATCCGCAAAGCTTCTAAGCCTGTACCAACATCACCTATAATTTCGTGACGACCATCGCTTTCGAGCATGCGTCGCAATCTGTCTCGAGCAAGAGTTTCGTCATCTACTATTAGAATTCGCATAGCCATTGGCCTCTTTTACTGAGCTAGCGGTACTTTGGGGCACCGTAGTTTTGTCAAAAATACATTTCCTTGCAGCGAGGCTTTAAGTTGAGCTTTCGCCCCATATAAAACCTCCAATCGGGTACGAATATTGGCTATTGCCAAGTTATTACTTTTACTAGCCGATTTGGAGTCATTTCTCGCCATATGATCATCCGAACCATAAATAGAATTGAATTGCGGGACCGGGTTGGTAATTGTGATCTGCATATCTTCATCGAAATATTCCAGCGTGAACTCTATAGTGCCGCCCTCTGGAATTGGCTGCACACCATGATAAATTGCGTTCTCTAAAAGCGGTTGAAGCAACAATAGTGGAATCTTTGGTGACTCTTTTGTTTCACTGATTGTCCAATTCATGATCAAACGCTCACCTAAACGCAGGCCCTCAATACGAACATATCGTCTGCACAGATCCAACTCGTCTTCAAGACGCACAAAACTACCTTCTTCCTGCAAACTAGCGCGAAAGAGCTCGGATAGATCTTCTACCACTTGCTCCGCTGTCTCAGGGTCTGAAGGGATCAAACTGGCAATAATATTCATACTATTGAATAGAAAATGCGGACGGATCCGTGATTGAAGCGCTTGTATTTTAGAGTGAAGTTCGGATTCTTCCTGACGCAGAAAGAGTTGGCGCAGCACTGTGTAACGCAGATATACCCCTAAGCAGAGGATGACGATGGCAATTCGTCTGGGTAGAAGATAATCAGGACTGGGTTCATTAGAAAACACCATGTTCATAAAGTAATGCACATAGCCTGTGGTAACGATACCCACTGCAAATACACAGATAACGGAGAATAGAATAGGTGTACGAGCAAAAAACGATCTCAACGCCTGAGTCACAATGCTAAAAACCAGCACCACCCAAAGCGCAAACAACGAGGTGTAGACAAAATGGTGCCAAGTCATGTCAATATTTAGGGCCCAACCAAATAAGCCCAGCAGCAATCCTACGACTACCAAGAAAAACAGCATTCTTGGTGTCAGCAGATTTGGCAAGAGGAGGCGCTTATCACTCACCGCCAATTCTTTGATCTTAGTAATCAAAATTTATCACCAAATGACATTTTTACACCCTCCAGCCAACTACCTGGCTACTAAATCCTCATTGCTTGGTATACTGCTTTCCCAAATTCCCTGATGGAAGCAGAATAGCATAATGGTAAACAAAGCCGATCATTCAGAAAATACAACCGATCAGGGTTTACTGAGAGGACGATTTAGCGAAGCTACTGATGAGTTTGTTGAAATTTTCACCGCGTCTATTAGCTTTGACCAACGCCTATATGAAGAAGATATACGCGGTTCCCTTGCACATGCTCAGATGCTATTGAAAATCAAAATGCTGACCTCCGGTGAATTTGATCAGATAAAAGGTGGTTTGGACGCGATAAAAGGCGAAATTGAAAGCGGGAAAATGACATGGAGCGTCGCGCTTGAAGATGTTCATATGAATATTGAACATCGCCTGATCCAACTAATTGGTGATACAGGGAAAAAACTGCACACTGGTAGGTCTCGAAACGACCAAGTTGCCACGGATATAAGGCTGTATTTACGCGACGCAATAGATGAAATTTTGGACCTTGAGTCAACTTTATTACACCGCTTGGCTGACCTAGCAGAACAACACCACGACACAATCTTACCAGGCTTCACCCACCTACAAGCGGCTCAACCAATTACTTTTGGCCATCACCTCATGGCTTGGTTCGCTATGCTCACTAGGGATCGAAGTCGGTTAATAGACTGTCGCAAGCGCACCAATCAACTGCCCCTAGGCGCGGCAGCACTTGCTGGCACACCTTATAAGCCGGACAGGGAGTACATGGCAGAGCTTTTAGATTTTGAAGGTGTCTGCGAAAACTCACTTGATGCGGTCAGTGACAGAGATTTTGCAATTGAGTTTTGCTCAGTAGCGGCACTTACCCTGACCCATATGTCACGTTGGTGCGAGGAGCTGATTTTGTGGTCCAGCCAGCAATTTAGCTTTATAGAATTACCCGATAGATTCTGTACGGGTTCCAGCATCATGCCGCAGAAGAAGAATCCAGATGTACCCGAACTTATTCGCGGCAAAACTGGGCGTGTTAATGGCAACCTCATTTCTATGCTGACTCTTATGAAAAGCCAGCCTTTGGCTTACAACAAAGATAACCAAGAAGACAAAGAACCTCTTTTTGATTCGGTAGACACGTTGAGAGATTGCCTCACAGCGCTAAATGGGCTGGTTCCCAATATCATTCCCAATAAGGAAAATATGCGCCAAGCTGCGCTGTCCGGTTTTACGACCGCTACAGATCTAGCTGACTATCTGGTCAGAAAGGGCCTACCTTTTAGGGATGCTCACGAGGTGGTCGGCGAAGCAGTTCAAAAAGCGGTAGAGTTAGGTAAACCGCTTGAGGCGCTATCTATTGAAGAGCTAGCCGGTGGCACCTCAGACATTATTGATGAAGATGTCTACGAGGTACTCACCCTCACGGGCTCTGTAGCTGCGCGTGATCACCTGGGTGGCACCGCGCCACGCCAAGTTCTTAAAGCAATAGCCAAAGCACGAACGCTCATATAGAAAGGTGGCGCAACCGCGTAAAAGTTTTTTCAAGGTCCCATGCAGTAATGTAACGGCTGCGAGAAAAACTTTATGGATAGGCGCCCTATCTAAAACAAATCTCTTGTCGAGGCTCAGCCCTCAGAGGCCGGTACAACATTCACTCACAGCTTGCTAGCGCGAGCGTGAGTGAAAATTAGGAATAGCAGATATGAAGTGGATCATTTTGGCCTACATTTCCAGCCTTGTTGTGACTTGCGGACAAAAAGGACCCCTGCAGCTACCCGACTACGAAGAGACCGGACCAAGTGTTGGACATGTGATAACCCAACCAACTCTTCATTCTTCACCCCCTCTTGGGCAAACAGCAAGGACTATGACTCTGTGACTTTAGGCAACGTTGAAAAAGAATTTACCGCAGCAAAGTATCAACAAGATGAGTTGCACATTGAGCAAACTGCGCTTAGCAAAATCGCTGACGCGGTTGGCACGCCTGCTTATGTTTACTCGAAAAGTTATCTGACCGATCAGTATAATTTGTTGAGCGAGGCCCTGAGCAGCACACCACACCAGATACACTATTCGGTTAAAGCCAATTCCAATTTGGCCATACTGGCCTTGTTCAAATCGTTAGGCGCAGGTTTCGACATTGTTTCTGCCGGCGAACTCAGTCGCGTACTGGCGGTTGGCGGCGATCCTAAGTCGGTCATTTTTTCCGGCGTGGGGAAATCTGTTGAAGAAATCAACTTCGCGCTCAAAGCAGGAATTGGCTGTTTCAACGTTGAAAGTCGCGGCGAACTTTTGCGCATTATGGCTCAAGCAGAATTGTTGGGATGCGTCGCCAATGTTGCAATTCGCGTAAATCCCAACGTAGATGCAAAGACTCACCCCTACATTGCAACTGGACTAAAAGAGAATAAATTCGGTGTAACAAAGGAAGAGGCTTTTGCCCTTTATTTGTTGGCAGCAGACCACCCAGCCATCAACCTCACCGGTATTGACTGTCACATCGGTTCTCAAATTAATGAGCCAGAGCCGCTCTTACAAGCGCTGACAAGTATTTTAGAACTGCGCGATACACTGGAAAAGGAAGGTATTTCGCTTCAGCACATAGATCTCGGTGGCGGCTTCGGAGTCCGGTATCAAGACGAGACACCCTTAGATATAAACGATTGGGGCGCGAGTGTGGGTCAAATTTTGGGCGGCAGAGATTTACAGCTGCGCATTGAGCCAGGTCGGTTTCTAACTGCAAACGCTGGCGTCTTACTGACGCGGGTAGAATACCTAAAGATCGCCGACGAGCCTGATCATAAAAATTTCGCCGTAGTGGATGCTGCAATGAATGACTTGCTGCGACCCTCGCTGTATCAGGCTTGGCACGAGGTATTACCCGTTGAAAAATCGTCTAATGCGCAACCATTGGAGTGGGACATAGTCGGACCAATTTGTGAATCAGGGGATTTTCTTGCTAAGCAACGATCACTCGCGTTGGCAGAAAAAGATTTAGTCGCTGTACTATCAATAGGCGCATACGGCTCTGTACTCGCATCGAACTACAATACGCGAGGCCGAGCACCAGAGGTGTTGGTGGACGGCGCAGAGTTTAAAGTGGTTAGGCGACGCGAAACAATTCAAGACCAATTACGTCTAGAACTAAAACTAGAACTCGACCAAGCAGGCCACTAGACTAGCTGCATGAAGACAATCACACCCAATTTGTATTTATCGAGCTATAGGCTGTGAGTACCACGCGTATTTTTCACAAAATGCATAGCCTGGGTAATGACTTCATGGTGTTAGATTGCGTAAGCAATCCGCAAAGCATTGATGCTGACCTAGTACGCTCTTGGTCAGATAGAAAACTGGGTATCGGCTTCGATCAATTGCTGGTGATAGCGCCCCCAACGTTAGCCACCGCTGATTTCGATTATCAAATTTTCAATGCGGACGGCACGCAGGCTCAACAATGTGGCAACGGTACACGTTGTGTGGCGTATCTAGCTAATCATCTGGGACTGAGTAAAAACAACCACCTACTATGGAACTCCGCTGGGGGCATGATTGAAACCACCCTGCACAATGCAAAGCAAATTCAAACATTGATGCCAGCGCCAATCCTTGAGCATAAACACATACCATTTGTTGGCAAGTCCGAACAGCTGACAGAAGACATGACCGTATGCGAGCAGACCTTCTGTGTCACCCCGGTATCAATGGGCAATCCTCATGGGGTGATTTTTGTCGAAAGTTTAGTAGACCTAGATGTAGAAAAAATAGGCGGAGAGATGACCGCTCACGAATTTTTTCCAGAGCGCGCGAACATCGGCTTTTGCCAAGTAGTAGATGAACACTTTGTGCGCCTGCGCGTTTATGAACGCGGCGTTGGCGAAACATTGGCGTGTGGCACAGGTGCTTGTGCAGCGGTTGTGGCAGCACACCTTAACGGTCATGTTAATGGCCGAGTAAAAGTATCTTTGCCGGGCGGTAAGCTTCGCATACAGTGGTCTGGAAAAGGGCATCAAGTTGTCATGACTGGCGATGCGAACCTTGTCCACCGCGGCGAACTAGTAATGGAGAGCTAACTCGTGCACTTACACAATGATAACGAAGACGCAGATAACAAAGTTAATGAGCAAGAAATTCTCGATTACCTGCGCAAACATCCGGATTTTTTTCAACGGCATGTAACAGCGCTATCAGAGCTTACCTTGCCTCATGAATCTGGCGGCACCGTGTCACTGGTAGAACGGCAAATAGATATTCTTCGGGATCGGAATGTGGCCATGCGACGACGCATGAATGAACTGCTGCACGCCGCCCGAATCAACGACGAGATTTTTGCGAAGACGCGTTCACTGAACCTAGCATTGCTTGAAGTGAGTTCTTGGCATGAGCTTAATGAGGTTTTGGCAACTCACGTTCTAGTGGATTTCGAGGCAGATTTTGTTTGTACTCACATGTTAGATGCAGATCTCGCATTATCGTTAGATCATATTCAACATCACCTCAATGAACTGCCCTTCCAGCACCTACAAAACAGCACCGATGCCGCTTGTACTGCGTTGCGTCAAAGCGAGTTAGAACAAATGTTTCCCATGTCTGATCACGATGAGTCGGGCAGCGCTGTGATCTTAGCCGTCACCCTGAACAAGGGCACTGGGGCTTTGTGTATAGGTAGCCGCGATGCCAATCGTTTTGCAAAAAATATGGATACGCTTTTCGTTAAATATATTGCAGACATCTTGGGCAAAGTCATGAATCGACTCGCCGACTGATGTCTGATCCACAGATTTTGGTTGAGCAATATCTGCGCTACCTTACTGTTGTGCGAAGTTGTTCTGGGCACACGCTGAGTGCCTACAAAAGAGAAATCCTCAGATTCGCTGACTTTTTGCACAAACCTCTTGCGCAGGCTACCCCACAAGACGTGACAGCTTTCATTTCGAAATTGCGCCACAAGGATCTAAGTAGCAAGAGTATCCAGCGTAACCTTTCCGCGATAAGAAGCTTCTACAGCTATCTACTAGATCAGGAAATTATAACAACCAACCCCGCGACTATCGCCAGGTCACCTAAGGTTAAACGTCGCCTACCAAAAGTTTTAGACACAGACCAAGCCGCTCGGCTGTTAGATTTTCAGCCACAGAATGCCAAGGAAAAACGTGACAAAGCGATTATAGAATTACTTTACGGCAGCGGCTTACGTCTCATGGAAGTTGTCGGGCTATCTATCAAAGATTTAGATTTAGCCGCCGGCTTTGTCACCGTGTTGGGCAAAGGCAATAAGGTGCGCCAAGTACCACTTGGGCGGCTATGTATTAAGGCGCTGGATGAGTGGTTAGCCGAGCACCCGTCTATTGCCACTGATGCACCGCTGTTCCCTAGCAAAAACGGCCAACCGATTAGTCCGCGCACAATACAAAAGCGACTCAAGGATATTGCGGTAATTCAATTGGGCGACAACAGCCTGCACCCGCACATGCTGCGCCACAGCTATGCCACTCACATGCTTGAGTCGTCAGGCGACTTGCGCGGAATTCAAGAACTGCTTGGTCACAACGACATTTCTACCACCCAAATTTATACCCATCTAGACTTTCAACATTTGGCCAACGTTTACGATAAGGCTCACCCAAGAGCGAAGTCCCGACCTGATAAAGATTAGATGATTGGATTGATCATCCGCCCTAAAAACATAAGAGAAAAATGAGCGCACAGAATAATAAGATAAAAGTTATAACTTTAGATTTGGACAACACGCTGTGGGATGTTGAAGCCACTATCATTGTTGCAGAGAAAAACATGCGCCTATGGATGCAGGACAATGTCCCCGACGCATTAGCCATTTATAAATCAGATGCAACAGCGGAAATTCGTAGCAAAGTTGTGGCCGACAACCCAACGCAAATCCATGACCTAACCTTTCTTCGCATTGAAGTCTTATTCAGGATCATTACGGCGACTGGTGTCGCTAGTGAACAAGCTCGAAGCCTGGCCGAAGAGGCTTTTGCCGTCTTCTTCAAAGGTAGAAATGACGTTGCTTTTTTTCCTGGCGCGCTAGAGATGTTGGACTTTTTGTCGCAACGTTACGCGCTCTTTTCCCTGACAAATGGCAACGCTGATGTGGAGCAAGTAGGGATCGCAAAATTTCTCACAGGCGCGGTGTCCAGCGCTGACGTTGGTGCCAGCAAACCTAGCCGTCAGATGTTCGAGGCTGTGCTAGATAGGGCAGGCGTTAGCGCCGATCAGTGTATACACGTTGGCGATCACTTAACTGACGATATTGAAGGCGCTAATAACGCGGGCATGCACACCCTCTGGGTAAACCTCACAGAACAGGTGCGCTCCGAGGACCAAGCTAAGGCAAACATTGAAGTGACGAATCTTGAGGAACTGCCCGCGGCACTGGAAGCTTATCAAGGCAGTCTATAGTAAATTGGCATCCACTCAGACGATGCCTGCACCTAATGGCAGGCGCTCGCGCCTAAAAATTCTCTAGGTTTTTTGCTGCAAATCTAGCGCACTGAAATTCAGACCAACCCCGTTTAAACCCGCGCCGCCAAATAGTCCTTAACCGCGTCTATATTTGCATCAATATGCCCTTTGCGAACGGGTAGACCAGATAACGCTTCTAGCGAGGGGTGAGTGGGCGTCACGCCTGTTGCCTCGATAACCGCGTCCGGAAATTTCGCTGGATGGGCTGTTGCAACACAGATCCTTGGCGTACTCAAACCACCGCCCTGAGCCTTTGTTGCCGCATAACCAACGGCAGTATGGGGGTCTAATATGTAGTCGTAATTGGCCTGCGCTTCCGCCATAGATTTAAGGGTCTCGCCGCGTCCCACTGCCACTGCTGTAAACAACTCATCGGTCGGTGCTCCGCCAATACTAGCATTACCCGTTTCGTTGAATTCTGCCATGAACGCACAAAGACGATTGCTGTCCTGGTCAAAATAGTAATAAAGAAAGCGTTCAAAATTACTGGCAACCTGAATGTCCATTGCTGGGGATAGGGTTTGGTGAACCTCGCCTCGTGAATACTCGCCCGTTTGGAAGAAGCGAGCCAAAATATCGTTTTCGTTTGTCGCTAACAGTAGATTGGCGATGGGAAAGCCCATTTGGTGCGCAAGATAAGCTGCGAACACATTACCAAAATTCCCTGTAGGTACCGCAAAGTTTGCCGGTTGGTCCGTGCGTAGGCTTGCATAGGCGTAATAGACGATTTGAGCCATGACCCGCGCCCAGTTCACCGAATTCACAGCGCCCAAATCATATTTAGCTTTGAAGTCGGCATCTGCAAAAATTGTTTTCATTAGATTTTGGCAATCGTCAAAACTACCGTCTACCGAAATACAGTGCACGTTGTCGTCTGCAACAGTAGTCATCTGTAACTCTTGCAGAGGGCTAATGCGTCCATGAGGATACATAATAAAAATATCTACATTCTTCTGCCCGCGTACACCTGCAATGGCCGCACTGCCGGTGTCGCCACTGGTGGCGCCCAAGATATTCAGTTTTTGCCCGCGCTCACCTAAGACATGCTCAAAAAGTTTACCTAGCAATTGCAAAGCGACATCTTTAAACGCCAGCGTTGGGCCATGAAATAGTTCCAACACCACCATATCGTCCAACTGTTTCCAGCCAACAACATCAGGATGATCAAAAGATGCATAAGATTCTTGGATAAGCCGGTGCAGGATATCCGGTTTAATATCGTCAATGAACATGGGCAAGATTTTTTGCGCCAGTTCGACAAAACCTAACGCTCGCCATTCTTGCAAATGCGGCCGAACATCTGGGATTGATTCAGGTACAAGTAGGCCGCTGTCGGAAGCCAAACCCATTAGCAGCGCATCGGTAAATCCAATGCCACTGACTTGTCCTCTGGTGCTCTTATATTTCATGACGCTGTGTATTAGTGAACGAAGTGTCTATCTTAAACCCTCGCTAGACTTATGGAACCTTTTGCTTAACTAACAGACAAAAAAAAGCCGCCCGTAGGCGGCTTTTCCAAGCTTTCGCTTCAAGTTTAAAACTTATTTATTAAACTCTGGGTACGCTACGATACCAATCTCTGCTTTGTCAGCGCCAATCAGTTCGTCTTCCTCAGAGAGGCGAATACCGATCACAAGTTTGATAATGAACCAAACAACTAACGCTGCTACGAAGGTAAAGCCAAAGATTGCACCTAGTCCAGTTAGCTGGCCGGTTAGCGTTGCGTCATCAGAGGTGATCAATACAGCCATCAGACCCCAGATACCGCAGGTACCGTGAACTGATATGGCACCTACTGGGTCATCAATTTTAATCTTGTCTAAGCCAACAATGGATAAGACCACTAGTACGCCACCTACAGCACCGATCAGCATTGACTCCAAATTAGTACCGGACAGTGGTTCAGCCGTAATGGATACCAAACCTGCCAAAGCGCCGTTAAGTGCCATGGTCAAGTCAGCCTTGCCGAAGATAACAGTTGCTAGAATCAGCGCTGCAACCAATCCGCCCGCTGCTGCCATGTTCGTGTTTACAAACACTTGTGCTACTGCATTGGCTTCATCGATATTACTTAACTTCAATTCTGATCCACCGTTGAATCCGAACCAACCGAACCAAAGGATAAACATACCCAGTGTTGCTAAAGGCATATTTGATCCTGGGATAGGCGTGATCTCGCCGTTGGGACCGTACTTACCGCTACGTGGTCCAAGTAAAATTACACCGGCTAACGCTGCTGCTGCACCGCACATGTGCACAATACCCGAGCCAGCAAAGTCTACGAAACCTGCTTCTGAAAGGAATCCACCACCCCAGCTCCAGCTACCCTGCAATGGGTAAATGAAACCAGTCATCACTACTGCGAACAGTAAGAAGGACCAGAGCTTCATTCTTTCTGCAACGGCGCCGGAGATAATGGACATTGCAGTTGCGACAAAGACAACCTGAAAGAAGAAATCTGAACGTGCGGAGTAGTAAGTATCACCACCCGAAGCAAGCACATCATCTACTGTGTTTTCTGCGCCTAAGAACAAGCCTTCGCCACCGTACATAATGTTATAGCCAATGACTAAGTACATGATGCAAGCGATGGAAAACAGCGCTACGTTTTTGGTTAAAATTTCAGAGGTGTTTTTCGAACGCACCATGCCAGCCTCTAACATGGCAAAGCCCGGCGCCATGAACATTACCATGGCACCCATTACTAAGAAGTAGAACGTGTCTACCGCGTATGCTAATTGAACTAGATCTTCCACAATCATTTCTCCAAATATGGTTTAAAGCTATACAGCCCCTGGACCGGTTTCGCCGGTACGAATTCGTACTGCTTCTTCTAATGCGGTGACAAAAATTTTGCCGTCGCCCACTTTGCCTGTATTAGCAGACTTGCTAATGGCTTCTATCGCTTGATCTAAAAGACCATCGTCTATTGCCGCCTCGATTTTTACTTTGGGTAGAAAATCAACGACATATTCAGCACCTCGGTACAATTCGGTATGGCCCTTCTGACGCCCGAATCCTTTAACCTCAGTGACTGTCATGCCCTGGACCCCTACTTCTGACAATGCTTCACGCACGTCGTCTAACTTGAACGGTTTTATAATCGCCGTAATTAATTTCATTTTTTTCTCCTAAGCTTCTGGGACACGCCTGTTGTATTCGTCAACCGGCAGAGCGATCTGTTGTGGAAGATCAAATGCGTTAAACGCATCCCTGAATTTTCTACGAATCAGAACTATTTAGATACCTTCTCTGCGCACAGAAATGACATCTGATTTTTTATTTCCTTAACTTCGATCTTGTTCTGGTAATAGCAAGATGCGTGCCTAGTTCAGAATTTTTTTATTTGAAGAGGAAATTATGCGGGGAAACATTGAATTCCAGGCCACCAGACACACTGAGACATAAGCAGGACGAAGGTTTGCGCAACATCGCCACCTCAGGGCAATTTTCAACACTCAACGCATATGCACCGCTATCGCTCACTCAATTAGGTACCAAAGAGATTTGGCGCACCGTTCTAGTGCGCAATTTGCGCGGGGGCGTCAATGACGCACTCCAATTAGGCGAAAGTCTTATATGCGATAAAAGCAAAATGCGCTTAGATAGAAGAAGATAGATACAAGACAAGCAAAAGACGAGCAAAAGACAGCTAGCCAAACACAAAACAAAATTGCTGGCCCAGTATCTATGCACGCACTTAGTGCATTTTGGTGGATCTGAGTGCATTGGGCGCAATGAATCTGCGCGGCCAATGCAATGGAGATCGGATATTTGCACTATCATTCGGATAAAATGCATGCACGGGATAAATCTATAAACCTTTAAATCTATGAACCTTTAAAGCGACAAGGCGACAAAGCGATAGATATAAGTACAAAGAAACGGGCCCGAGTAAATGTTCCACCGAATATTTCAACCTCGGTCAGAATAAGACAGCGACAAATGAGTAAACAAATATGACAGCCAAAGATCCACTAGGTGCTTTATTCGAGATATTGAGTAGCCAACTGCCTCAAGCCTCTCTTGTGCAAGTAAAGGAAAAGGTTAACCAATTATTTGGCCAGCTAGAGTTAGTGCCAAAAAAAGATTTCGAAGCGCATCGCGACGTTGTAGAAACGCTAAAACAGCAAGTTGAGGATTTGGAACAGCGACTAAAAACCCTCGAACAATCAGACGCTAATAGTCAGTAATGGCAATGAAGTCAGTGGGACCCATATTCAGCCGCATACCCATCGGCCTGAATGCTCACTGCATATCTATTGAATGTCATATTGCCCCCGGACTTCCTGGCACAACCATCGTTGGACTTGCCGAGGGCGCAGTCAAAGAATCCAGAGACCGAGTAAAGAGCGCGCTTAGAAACAACGGTTTCAATTATCCAAATGGTCACGTCATCATTAATTTGGCCCCCGGTAATTTGGCAAAAAGTGGCACCGGTTTTGACTTGCCTATTGCTTTGGCAATTCTTCAGGCCAGCGGTCAGGTCAATATACCCAACAGAGAAAACACAGAATTCATTGGCGAACTGGGATTATTTGGTGAGCTACGCCCTATCAACGGCATTCTTACTTGCGCCCTAGCCAGCAGCAAAGCAAATAAACGTTTGGTAATGCCTGCCCAAAACGAGCAAGAGGCAAGCCTAGTTAAAGGCGGCGACTTATTGGTAGCACCCAATCTCAGTGAACTGATTAAACATCTCAGCGCCCATGAGCCCAACGACGTTCGTTGCCCTGCGCCGCAAAGAGGTGCGGTTAGACCCGTTCAACAGTCCACTTACGGGCAAATTATTGGTCAACTGGGTGCCAAAAAAGGGCTTTTAGTGGCAGCGGCGGGCGGTCATCACCTTATTATGTTGGGGCCCCCCGGCGCAGGTAAGACCATGCTGGCGCGAAGTTTTATAGACCTATTACCCACCCTAAGCGATCAATCGTCCTTAGAAGTTGCCACCATCTATTCAAGTATTGGATTGGAACGCTCTGATCATACCAAGGTGCCGTTTCGCGACCCCCATCATTCTATAAGCAGTGCCGCCATGGTGGGGGGTGGTCAACAACCGCAACCGGGGGAGGTGGCGTTGGCACATAAAGGGGTACTGTTTCTGGATGAACTACCGCACTTCAAACCGGCCACTCTTGATTTACTGCGAGAACCCATCGAGACCGGCCATGCGGTTATCGCTCGAGCAAAATACCGCGTTTCATTTCCTTGTGACTTTCAGCTAATCGCAGCAATGAACCCCTGCCCTGCTGGACGCTCGTGTAAGGAAGACGGCTGTCGCTGCGGGCCTAGCCAGGTGCAAAAGTATAGGGGCCGTGTATCCGGGCCATTGCTGGACAGAATTGATCTACACGTGCAGGTACCGGAGCTAGATCAGCTACTACTGGCAAAACTGCAAAAGCAAAATGTCAG
>Ga0209251_1000033_pt1 | contig 119321 bp, 118 predicted proteins | sample SaaInlV_100m_DNA_6_FD_184665 | JGI IMG/M metagenome (GOLD analysis project Ga0209251, IMG submission 184665) | Marine microbial communities from expanding oxygen minimum zones in the Saanich Inlet - Saanich Inlet SI073_LV_10m_DNA (SPAdes) (version 2) | ecosystem: Environmental > Aquatic >...
GTTCCCGCCGGCCGATTCCCGAATCGACTACGAGCGACGCCAGAACGCCGCCGACGGCAAGGAGGTGAACGAACAGGACTGAAGGGGCCAGCGACCGGTCGTCGACTATGGCAGCGTCATGCAACTCAAGCAGGATCTCGTGGCAAATCTGCCTGACGTGTCGTCGCTGCGCGACTTCGGCGGGTGCTACATCGTTGAGGGTCGATACTTGCTGGAGCCCGCCAAAGCGCTCGGAGCGAGTTTTGTGAGCATGGTCGATCACGGAGACATGTCGGCGTATCAGGCGCGTGCCGACGATGCAGCAATGCACCTTCCCGACGCCCGATTCGAGGCAGTGAATGCCGATTTCCGTTATCCCGCGGCATATGTCGGGCTCGAACCCGTCGACGCGTCGATCCTCTTTGAGGTCCTCTTACACCAGGAGAACTACAGCGAGGTTGTCCGCAATGTGACCAACACTTCTACCAAGTTTGTCTGTGTCGCTCAGCCTTGCCTTCGCGAGGAGTGGTTCCCACTACCGGCCAGTTCCACGCTGCTCCAGTTCTGGGACGAGGAACTCAAAGATGAGATCAGGCGCGGCAGCAACCAGCATCGGCGGCAGCCCGCAGCCCTCGGGGGCCGTTGACCCCCATGATCCAGGGAACCTCGATCGGACGTTCCACTGCTTGCCCAGGCCAGTGCAACATGCGCACCGATTGTCCGTCCACCTCAATGTCTTCGCCCCGCAAGAGCGCACGAATATCGTCGACCATGCCTGGGAAGTGTTTCCAACTCAGTGGCTTTTGTCCCATTGCCCGACGACCCGTGAAGCCGGTGCCAGCTCCCACGATGACGCGATCTGGACCCACCAGCCCGACAAGGGTGGCGATAGCCGCCGCCATGGGGTGACGAAGCGATGGAATCATCACGCCGGGTCCCAAGCGGATTCGCTCGGTGCGAACTGCGGCGAGCGCGAGCGTCATCCAACAGTCGAGTTGCAGCGCTGGCGTGTCGTAAACCCATGCGGTCTCGAAGCCAAGTTCTTCGGCGAGCACAATGTGGTCGGGGGTCTGCGGGACCGGCGGAAACGCGCAACTGATCTTCATGCAGACACCCTTTCACGTGACCTGGCTGCGGTGTTTACCGGATCTTGCACTCTCACCGAGTCTGCTCGGCATATCGAGCGCCCGATAATCACGGCGGCTGCTCGTCAGCCGAACACGGTCGGTGGTCGCGTTATGTGCGGCCTGTTGCCCGGGTCGAGCCGCACACTTCGCCGGTTATCGGGTGGGTGGCTGAGTTGTAGTTCGAGTGTGGCCATGACTAGCCGGGACCAAGCAGTCGATGAGCGCGTCGCACGGGCGGTGACCGCGGGACTGTTGGCCTAATACTCACAGCACACTTCGCGGGAAGCCGAGCGCGAGACGGCGCGTTCTGAGCCGGGACGATCGCGCGGGTCGGGGCGACTGGCCGACCGAGCGGAAGTACCCTCAGCGGCTCTCACTCTCGGGCGAGTCGGAGAATCGTTCGACCAGCGGGTCACCCCTGTGGGTTTGGACGCCAAACCCGGGCACGAATCAGGCCGACTACGGTCGCGATATGGCCGACTCCCCGTTCGATCCGTCTGCGTACAAGCGCACAACACGCGACCAGTGGGATGCCTCCGGAGTGGGCTATGACGCCTGGGGGGCGACAATCCAGTCAATGATCCGACCAGCGGCCGAAGAGATGCTGGAGACGATGGGCGTCGACCAGGGAAATTCAGTGCTCGAGCTCGCCTGCGGCAGCGGTGCATTCACGCAACTGCTCGCGGAGCGGGTCGGAGCTGATGGGCGCGTCGTCGCGACCGACCTGTCGCCCGGCATGGTGGCGCTCGCCAGTGCGAACGCCGACCGCTCCGGCTTATCGCAGGTCGAGGTGCGTGAGATGGACGGGGAAGTGTTCGAGTTCCACGGCCAACGCTTCGACGCGGTGGTGTCGAGCCTTGGTTTGATGTTCTTCCCCGATCCGGCGTCGTCGTTACGCGCTCAGAAAAGCGCTCTTGTACCGGGCGGTCGCGTCGGAGCGATCGTCATCTCCGGGCCCGCCGCGAATCCGTTCTTTTCGGTTCCGGCACAAGTCATCGGCGCACGCGCCGGAATCGCGCCGCCGGCACCGGGGGTACCGGGCCCATTCGCCCTTGGAGATCCTGCACGGCTCGCAGGGCTTTATGAGGCGGCCGGGCTCTCGAATGTTGCTGCGTGGACGGTCCCGGCGGCCGTCCAGCTCGAATCGGTGGACGAACACCTCCGCTTCCTGAAAGATGCGTTCGGAGCGCTGCACATGCTCATGCAGGACATGTCCGACAGCGAGCAGGCTGACACCTGGGGCGCCGTCGCTGAGGCGCTCGCCGAGTACGAAGGTCCCGACGGGTTCGTTTCCCCCGCCGAGCTCATCGTCTGCACCGGCACCGCCGACTGATGCAACCGGCGCGCCAGGGCGACCCGGTCGGACACCATCAGCCGTCGCATTTCGAGCGACCAGTTGGACGGGCGACCGCGCACACTTCGCCGGTTCTGTCCTCCCAAGCCAAGCGTTCTGGCCCGCGATGAAGAGCGCCCGCAAGGTGAGCCGTCGACTGAGAATCTGGGCGACCCCACAGTTATCGAGGGCGTGCGACCCGAGAAATGCCAACTTGGGAAGCGTCGAGCGAGTGGCCAAGCCAGCAGAAAATATCGAGATGAGAACCTGTCCATGTCGGCAGGACAGATGGAGCACGGTCTTACCTCAACCGCCACACTGCAACCATCAGGCACGCGCAACGAGTCACCATCCCGCTCCGTGTCGAACATGGTGCCTATTCTCTTCGTATGATTAGAAACCTGTTGAGCTTTGTCCTATCCGTCGCAGCCATGCTGATCGTGGCCCTCATCGTCACGTTCCCCGCAACGTGGCTCCTGATGCTCTTTCTGGGCAATGTGATGGACACGGGTCCGTCCTACTGGGGATCGCTCCCAGGCGGCATTCTGCTTGGAGCGATCATCGGCGCCTCGGGCCACAACGATCAGTGGAACGTGTTCGTACGCTCCGACAACCACTGAACAAAAGACGTCCGACGCGGCGGTAGCGGCTGGCCGAGACGCTGAGGTGCATCACCGATACCCTTGGCCACAATGGAAGAGACCGCTCGCCCGTTGTCAGCACTGCCGTCCGTCGGCGTCCGAGTCGGAGCGTTTGTCGCCATCTGCCTCAGCGGTCTCGCCGGCGCATTGATCGGCTATTCACTCATCTCGCTGCAGTGCGAGGGCGACTGTGGGCTGCCGCTTGGCTTGGGCATTGTCGTCGGCGCCATCGTTGCCGCCGGGGGCATGGCCATCGTTGCCGTGCTGGTGATGCGTGCACTGGGTGAGTGGCGCGAGGTTGAGGATCGAAGCGACGCTGGCCATGCCCCGCGCTGATCAATCGGCTGATCCAACGAAACTCCGTACGTTGGCCGAAGGCCTGGCACGGACTGCCGGAACAGCGGCGCTCGCCGGCCGGCGGGAACTGCCGATCGGCCAGCCACCGGCACACGACACCAAGTCCAGCCTCACCGACCCAGTCACCGAGTTTGATCGCGCTGCGGAGGCCTACATCGTCAATGAACTCAGGCGGCTCCGACCCAACGACGCCATTGTGGGCGAAGAGGGCGCCGCCGACATCGGCACCAGTGGCATCGAATGGCACATCGACCCAATCGACGGCACCGCCAACTTCCTGTACGACCTCCCCGCCTGGTGCACCTCCGTCGCAGCTGTCCGCAGTGGCCGGCCAATAACGGACGCAATCGCTGGCGCCGTGTACGTGCCGGTGACCGACGAAATGTTTTCCGCGCACGCGGGCGGCGGTGCCACGCTCAACAACCTCCCGATCTCGGTCAGCAAAGCCGACGCAATCTCGATGAGCTTGATCGGGACCGGCTTCAGCTATCTCGATGATCGGCGCGTCCTGCAAGCGAATCGCATCGGCTCACTTCTGCCGCAGGTGCGCGACATCCGCCGGTACGGATCAGCAGCAATCGACTTGGCGTTCGTCGCGTGCGGTCGGCTCGACGCCTACTTCGAAGAACACTTGAACTCGTGGGACATGGCTGCAGGCCTCCTCATTGCGAACGAAGCCGGCGCCGAAGTGTCCGGGTTCGACGGCGGCGTTCCTGACGAGCTGGGCGCAGTGGCAGCAGCACCGGGCATCCATGCCGCGCTGCTCGCGGCCATCAAAGTTGCGTCGAGCTAGCCCGTCGCGCCACGATTCGAAAGATTTTTTGGCCGGCACTGCCGACCATGGTCGTCAAGCAGGTGCGACTTGGGCCATCATGGTGCTGTGGGAACACGCATCCTCGCGGTTGAAGACGACGAACGCATCCGATCAGCGGTCAAACTCGCGCTCGAGGACGAGGGGTGGATCGTCGACGAAGCCGAGAGCGGCGAAGAGGCGATCGAGAAGTTCAATCGTTCGACACCTGACGTTGTTCTGATCGACATCATGCTCCCGGGCATCGATGGCTTCGAACTGTGTCGCACCCTGCGCCGTACCAGCGACGTCCCTGTCGTCATGGTCACTGCTCGCAATGACACCCACGACATCGTCGCTGGTCTTGAAGCTGGAGCCGACGACTACCTCACCAAGCCATTTGCGCCCAAAGAGCTCTCGGCTCGCATCCGAGCATTGCTCCGTCGCATTCGGCCCAGCGCACAGGGCCATGCTCGCCTCGTCTTCGGTGATCTCGAATTGATTCCCGACGAAGGCAAGGTCTTGCGCGAAGGCACTGAGGTCCACCTCACCAAGACCGAGTTCAGGTTGCTCTGCGAGCTTGCCGAGAGCCCCGGCAAAGTGCTCAGCCGCGAAGCTCTGCTCGACAAAGTGTGGGGCTACGACTACTTCGGTGACGGCCGCCTCGTTGACGTACACATCCGTCGGCTGCGCACCAAGGTCGAGTCCGACGCCGCCAACCCGCGTCACGTCGTCACGGTCCGCGGGCTCGGCTACCGGCTCCAAACGTGAGCGAAGGCGGCTGGTTCCGTCGCCTGCTCCGCAAGTCCCGCCCGAACGCGCTCGGGCTCCGGCGCCGAATCTTGCTCACCATCACGCTCGGCTCAATTGCGCTGTCCGTCTTTCTCGCGATCACGACGTACGGGCTCACACAGAACAACCTCGTGCGCCAGGCCGAGACCGCCGCGGTCCGCACATCGCTCCGCAACGCACAGAGCGTGACGCAGAACCTCAGTTCGAACCCGCCAACAGCACAGAACGCCGAGGACTCACTGACCAATATCGGTGTCCAGCGATTCCTGATTCGGTACCAGGGCCAATGGAGCGGCGGCGTGCCACCGTATGTCGACTCAGTTCTCCCACCCGACATGATCGATGACGTGCTCGTTCGTGGAGAACCGTCGAAACAGATCGTTCGGGTCGGCGACGAACTCAACGTGCTCGTTGGCTGGGAAGTTCCCAACCTGGGCGGCTACTTCCAGTTCACCAGCCTCGGCGATCAGGTCGAGACACTCGACAGCGTCCGATTCAACCTCCTGCTTGCGTCGCTCATTTCGACAGGACTCGGCGTCCTCCTCGGCATCTTCTCGTCACGTCGCGCTGTGCGGCCTCTCTCAACCGCAGCACAGGCCGCATCGGCGATCGCCGGTGGGAGACTCGACACGCGCCTCGAGACCACTGCGGATCCCGACCTGGGTGTCCTCACCGACTCCTTCAACGACATGGCGGAGGCGCTACAGCAGCGAGTCGAACGAGACGCCCGCTTCGCATCCGACGTCAGCCATGAGCTGCGGTCGCCACTGATGACGCTGTCGGCATCGGTCGAAGTCATGGACGCACGGCGCGATGATCTGCCCGAGCGCGCCCAGTCGGCGCTGGACCTCCTGTCGAGCGACGTTGTCAGATTCCAGGGCCTGGTCGAAGACCTGCTCGAAATTTCCCGCTTCGACGCTGGTGCCATTCGGCTTCACATGGAGGAATTGCTTGCTGCAGAGTTCGTGCGACAGGCGGTCGCAGTCAGTGCTGCACCACAGCTCCCGCTCCACGTGTCGGACCGTTCCGAACTGGCAATCATCCGAGGCGATAAGCGCCGACTGGCTCGCGTCGTTGCCAACCTCATCGACAATTCGCTCGCATACGGTGGCGGGGAACCAGAAATCCTCATCAACGTCGTCGAGCCTGATGACGAGCCCATGGCCCACATTCAGATCGCCGTGGTCGACAACGGCACGGGTGTGCCGCCCGAAGAACGCCAGCTCGTCTTCGAACGCTTCGCGCGCGGCGGTGGCGCCGGGCGCCGCACCGGCAGTGAAGGAGCCGGCCTGGGGCTCTCGCTTGTCGATGAACACGTGAAGATGCACGGCGGGCGCGTCTGGGTCGAGGATCGTCTCGACGGACAACCTGGCGCACGTTTCGTCATCGAACTCATGGCCTCGGAACTGGACGACTGATGCGCCGCATTCTCACCAGCGTCACCTGTGTGGCGCTCAGCCTCGCCGGATGCTCCATCGAGGTCGACGAGACCGCCCGTCCTGTGCCCGAGAACGAACGTGGCCAGCTCGGGGAGCAACCGACCGGAGACGAAGCGACCGGTTCGAACCGGGTGTTTTTGCTTGCGCCAGCAGCCGTCGATCAAGAAGCGCGTCTGAGATCGGTGCGGCGCGACGTCCCGAGCGATGCAGAAGGCATCCTGAACTCGCTCATCGATGGCCCCAACAGCGCCGAGCGCGAGGCCGGCCTGTCGAGCAACCTTCCCGACGGCCTGGAACTCAACAGCGCACGGCTGCGCGGCCGGATCCTGACCGTCAGCGTGAACGACGTGTTCGGGGAGCTCACTTCGGACGCCTTGCGGATCGCCGTCGCGCAGCTTGTCGCCACGTCGAACGAGATCGACGGGGTGGAAAGCCTGCGATTGCAGATTGATAACGAGAATCAAGTCTGGCCAATCGGCAACGGCCAGAACACCGATCGCCCGCTCACTATCTACGACTACCCCGGCTTCGTCGAATCATCACAACCAGCGTATCCAGCCATTCCGACCGCCAACAGTTGAGCCCGGCGCCCCGGTCAGGCGAAGAAGTGTTTGGCAACGCCTTCGTACAGGTCCATGTCGACCGTGCGGGTCTTGCCGACTGCAACCGTGAGATCCTCTTGCAGGATCTTTTCGCCGCGGAGCACCGCCATCTTGCCCCAGGCCTCGTCATGAACGGCGTCGATCGCTGCGACGCCGAATCGAGTGGACAGGACGCGGTCAAACGCCGTCGGGGTTCCGCCGCGTTGCACATGACCGAGTTGCACGACTCGCGCTTCAAAGCCGGTGCGTTTCCCGATGGCGATGGCGATGCGGGTGGCAACACCACCGAGCACGACATGCCCGAATCGATCGAGCACCTTGTCCTCCATTTCGAGGGTGCCGGGGATCGGCTCAGAGCCTTCGGCGACCACAACGATGGATGCAAACCGACCTCGATCATGACGGCGACTCAGACGTGCGCACAGTTCGTCGATGTCGAAAGGAATCTCAGGAATCAGCACGGCGGTCGCCCCGCCAGCGATTCCCGCGGACGTGGCGATCCAGCCTGTGTGACGGCCCATCACTTCGACCACCATGACTCGATCGTGACTCTCAGCTGTTGTGTGGAGACGGTCGATTGCGTCGGTGGCAATCTGCACGGCCGTGTTGAAGCCGAATGTCACGTCCGTGCCGACGATGTCGTTGTCGATCGTCTTCGGCACGCCAACGATTGGGATGTTGTGCTCGCTGTGCAGACGACAGGCAACCGACAGGCTGCCGTTGCCGCCGATCACGATGAGCCCATCGAGGCCAAGGTCGCTCATGGTCTGCTTGACGCGTTCCACGCCGTCCTCGGTGTCGAACGGGCTCCCGCGCCGGGTACCAAGCACCGTTCCGCCGCGCGGGAGCATGCCGCGCATGAATTCGACCGACAGCGGGACCGTTCGTCGATCGAGCACGCCGTCCCACGCGTCGAGGAAACCAACCAACTCGTCACCATAGTGACGCTCGCCCTTGCGCACGATGGCGCGGATGACCGCGTTCAATCCGGGGCAGTCGCCTCCTCCGGTTAACACTCCGACGCGCACCCGGGTGATCGTAGGCGACCTGATGCGAGGCGGCACCCCGTGTTCGGAAACGTCCGGTGCATGTGCTCAATCGAACAATCGGCTGATAGGACTGGGGACATGGCGTGGGACAAGACCCGACCGGTTCCGTGGCAGCGGCTCATGCGTGAGTGGCTGATCTACGCGGTCATCATGACAGCGGTATTTCTGCTCATCTTCAACGACGGCAACACCATCGGCGCCGTTGCGGGCGTCTTGGTCAGCGGGCCCCTGTATCTCGGCTTCGGCTGGCTACTTGCAAAGTTCGGTTACCAACGCAAGACGCTCAAAGAGATGCGGACGCCACAAGCGTCATCCGCATCAAGCGACGATGATCGTGATGGCGATGCGAACGCCACACGGCGGTCGGTCGCACCGACCAGCCGAACCGCTGGCGGTGGCAACCGCCCTCCGGCAAAGAAGAACCGGCGGCGCTGACTATTCTGCTCGCGTGACCAAATGTGTGATCGCCCTCGACGCCGGAACCACAGGCGTGCGCAGCCGCGCCGTCTTCACTGACGACACCCCCACGGTCGCGTCGTACCGCGAGTTCACTCAGCACTATCCCCAACCCGGCTGGGTCGAACACGACGTCAACGAAATTTGGGACGCTGCAGTCGCGACCCTGAATGCAGTGATCGAGCAGGTCGGTCGCGAGTCTGTCGCCGCAATCGGCATCACCAACCAACGTGAGACCGTCGTGGCGTGGAACCGTTCGACTGGCGAGCCGTACGGCACGGCCATCGTGTGGCAAGACCGACGCACAGCAAACCGATGTGACGAACTCGCTGCAGCGGGTCACCTCGACCTCGTACGCGAGCGAACCGGACTCGTGCTCGACCCATACTTCTCAGGAACCAAATTCGAGTGGCTCCTGCGCGAGCGCGACATCCCCGTCGACGACGACCTCGCTCTCGGCACGATCGACGCGTGGCTGATCTGGAACCTCACTGGAGGGGAGGTGTTTGCGACCGACGTGACCAACGCCAGCCGCACGATGCTCTGCGATATCAGGACCCGCACCTGGGACCCCGACCTCTGTGCGCTGCTCAATGTTCCGATGTCAGCGCTCCCCGACATTGTTCCGTCCAGCGGTCGTATCGGCGTCACTTCCGAGCACTGTGGCGTCTCCGCCGACATTCCAGTCAGCGGGGTTGCCGGTGATCAACAGGCGGCGCTGTTCGGCCAGGCCTGTGTCGAGCCCGGCATGGCGAAGAACACCTACGGAACCGGCTCATTCGTGCTGCTCAATGTCGGCGAAACCTGCCCGCCGCCGACTGAAGGCATGCTCACGACCGTTGCCTGGACGCTCGCTGACGGCACCACTCACTATGCGCTCGAAGGCGCCATCTTCGTCACCGGCGCAGCGATTCAGTGGCTGCGCGACGGTCTCAACATCATCGACGACGCTGCAGAGACGGGTCCCTTGGCCGAGTCGGTCGACGACACCGGCGGCGTGTATTTCGTTCCAGCCCTCGCCGGCCTCGGATCGCCGTGGTGGGATCCATATGCGCGCGGCACCATTGTCGGCATCACCCGAGGCACCGGCCGGGCAGAAATCACCCGCGCCACCGTCGAGTCGATGGCGTATCAGACCCGCGACGTCGTCGATGCCATGGTGGCCGCCAGCGGCACCGCCCTGAAGGAACTCCGCGTCGACGGGGGAGCTTCGATCATGGACTTCCTCTGCCAGATCCAAGCAGACCAGCTCGGTGTCGACGTACTTCGACCAGTCGACCAGGAGACAACGGCCCTTGGTGCCGCGTTTCTTGCTGGCCTCGCTGAGGGCGTCTGGGCGAGCCCCGAAGAAGTACTGGCACAGTGGTCGCTCGATGCATCCTTCTCCCCCATCGAGGACCGCACTGGGGCCAATGCACAGCACGCCCAGTGGCTGCGTGCCGTCGAACGCTCACGCGGCTGGGCCCACTGACTCTGCGCCCTACAGCAGAGCGTCGGCGAGACGACCGAGCAGGCTGACCCGCACTCGTTCACGCTCGTGAATCGGGCGCTCGGCACGTCCTGCAGCGACGTACATGCCTGACGCGACCAGATGGGCCCAAACCATGTCGCTCGGCGCCGCATCGTCGATGCCGTCGAGGTGTTCACTCCCGGCAAGAAAGGCCTGCAGCCAGGCCAGTTCTGGCGCCTCTCCGTACTCAGCCACGGTGTCGCCACCGCGCATCGCCACCACCCAGTCGGCTTCAACCACCCGTTGCAGACCTGAGCACAGCACCTCGAGGCGATCGTCGGGGTCGCACTCAGCCATCGCGGCGCCCACCGCCAACGCAGCGAGGTTCGTATCGATGCGATCGATATCGACCTGGCGGATGTTCTCGACCGACACACCGTCAACGTCATCGATCTCAGCGGACAACAGGCTGATCAGCTCCTCCCCCGGCAGTGCCACCGTGAGTTCGTCGATCGCTCGTCCCGCTCCCTGTTCGAGAATCTCGATCCCCAGCACGTCGCCGCGCACCGCACCGATCCTGCTCGCGACCTGGCCAAGCGCGCCTGGACGATCCGGCATCCAGACGCGGACAACGACAGTGATCATGGCGAGGAATGTAGCGACCGAGTGTTACCGGCGGGTTTCGCGCAGCTCAGCCGAGCTTGGGCAAGCCGCGCTTCAGGTTCCGAATGGCCTGATTGATGCGCAGCTCGTTCTCGATGAGTGCGAACCGAGCGAAACCTTCGCCGCCTGGGCCGAACCCCACGCCTGGCGAGAGAGCGACGTCAGCCTCACGGACCACATGCGAACAGAACTCGACCGAGCCCATCTCGGCATACGCCTCGGGGATCGGGGCCCAGACAAACATCGTTCCACCCGGCTTGGGCACGTCCCACCCAATGCGGCTGAGGCCGTCGATGAGCGTGTCACAGCGCGACTCGTAGACGCCACGCACCTGGTCCGGGAAGTCAGCCGCCTCGTTGATGGTCACCGTTGCAGCAATCTGCACCGGCTGGAACATGCCGTAGTCCAGATAGCTCTTGATCTTGACCAGCGCTTGCACGACCTCGGCGTTGCCGAGCAGGAAGGCGCAGCGCCAACCCGACATCGAGAAACTCTTCGTCATCGAATACAGCTCGACGGCACATTCCTTGGCACCCTCGGCCTGCAGAATGCTTGGCGGCTCGTGACCGTCGAAGCCGATGTCGGCGTAGGCATGATCGTGGACGACGATCATCTCTTTCTCGCGGCAGAAGTCGACAACGCGCTGCATGAACGCCAGATCAACCGTGGCGCCTGTCGGGTTGTGCGGGAATGAGATCACGAGGACGCGCGGCTTGGGCCAGCCGACATCCCACGCGGTGTTGAGGCTGTCCATGAAGTCGTCCGCGAAGTTCTCGCGCTGGCTTGGGTTCGCAAGGAACTTCATCGGAACCTGCCGCAGGTCGGCGCCGGCAAAGAGCGGGCCGTACATGTGGATCGGATAGCTCGGGCTCGGCACGATGGCCGCATCGCCCCGATCAAGCAGCACCCACATCAGGTGGGTGAAGCCCTCCTTGGAGCCAATCGTGTTGGTGATCTCGAGCTCGGGGTCGAGATCGACGTCCCACTTGTCCTTGTAGTAGCCAGCAATGGCCTCGCGGAGCTTCGGAAGCCCGCGGCTCAGCGAATACCGGTGGTTCTTCGGATTCTGGGCAGCCTCGGCAAGTTTCGCAACCGCCACGTCGGGCGAGGGAATGTCGGGGTTGCCGAATCCGAGATCGACGACGTCATGACCTGCGCGACGTGCCTCGATCTTCAATCCATTGATGATCGAGAAAACGTACGGGGGCAGGTTTTCGATTCGTCGAAAGTCCATCCCCGAAAACTAGCGACTCGACTCCCCGACAGGACGTGCCCATTCCATCCGTCACACCCCACGATCCCGAAATATGGGGCGTGATGTTCGCACAGCGAACATTTTCCCCCACGTTTCAGCAGGGGGCGCTGGAGATACCGGGGAGCAGGGCGGCTCCGACGGCGCCCGCAAGCGGGCCCCACTCGGCGAACTCGACACGCGGCATCGGGCGCAGATCAGGCTGATACAGCAACTCGCCGTACCAACGAACAATCGGATCGAGGTACAGGTCCGCTCCCGACGCCAGCCCCCCACCCAACACGAACATCTCCGGGTCGAACGCATTTGTGAGATTTGACAACCCCAGTGCGACCCAGCGCCCGAAGTCGTCGATGACAGCGAGCGCTTCAGGATCGCCCTCGCGCGCCGCAGCCTGCACATGCTCGCCACGAACTGCTTGCGCATCGCCGCCAGCGAGACGCACCACGTTCTTCAGGCGTCGACCCGTTGCCGCCTCCCGCGCGAGCATCGCCAGACCTGAGCCGGACGCATAGCGTTCCCAGCAGCCTCGTCGACCGCACGGACAGCGTGGCCCATCAGGGTGCACGACCATGTGCCCAAATTCGCCTGCAAATCCGTTGAGCCCGCGCTGCAGCGCACCGTTACTCACCACGCCGCCGCCGATGCCGGTGCCAAGCGTGACGAGCATCAGATTGTCGACGCCTGCGCCAGCGCCAAGCTGCCATTCGGCAACCGTTGCGCAGGTCGCGTCATTGTCGACGACGATCTGGCCGCCAAGCCGGTCAACCAACAGTCCGCGTACGTCGAAGTCAGCAACGCCATCGAGGTTTGGAGCAGCACGCAACACTCCTTCGTGCGTCACGAGACCCGGCACGCCGACACCAAGACTGCCCTCGAGGCCGAGCGACTCAGCGAGTTCGGCCAGTACGTCGATCAGTGGACCGAGGCTGTTGACCCCGCGCGGCGTCGGGCGGCGGTCTTCGGCGACGACCGCACCGGTCGCGTCGAGCGCAACGCCAAGCGCCTTCGTGCCTCCGACGTCAATGCCGACGCGACGAGCCGGCAGTACACCGGCCCCGGTCATCCTTCGGCTCGGACCTTGAGCTCGCGCACGGTGTTGAGGATGCGCACTTCAGCGCGACGCTTCACAAACCCTGGCAGCGGCACCACCAAGTCGATGGCGAGGTCGTACTGCACTTCGGTGCCTGCACCTGACGGCGCAAACTTGAAGACGCCGTCAATCGAGCGTTGGATGTCGCCGCGCAGCATCCGCCAACCAAGCTCGGCGGGAGCGTTGGTGTAGTCGTACGCGAGCGTGTAGTGGGTGCTGCGACCGAGTGCTGACGCCCGGAACTCGACTTCGGACGGACGGCCCCGGTCATCGGTCGCGTGCACCGTCACATTCTTGATGTCACGCGCCCATTCGGGATAGTTCTCGATATCGACAGCGATCTCCCAGACGCGTTCTGGCGACGCCTCGATGGTGATGCTCTCCGTTGCTGTCTCAGCCATGGTCCTCATTCTGGTCGATGGAGGCGGTCGATGTCCCGCCATCTTGGCGCGAATTGGCACTGGCCTCGCGCATCGGGTCGCGCATCGGGGCCCCGTCGGCATCAAGCCGCGGACCGAAGTTCGCGTGATAGGCCGCCCAGAGACCGTTCATGCCGAGTCCGAACATGGGAACGAGCAACCCGACCGCCAGCGATGACCCTGGACTGCCGTCTGGGCCATCGAGCCGCCAGATTGCCGTGCCGAACGCCGTGACCACCTGGATGGCCAGCATTGACAACATGGTGCGGCGAACCGCTGCCGGAGTGCCGGCGCCGAGCAGCAGGAAGAGTTGGGTGACCGAGACCTCTTCTTCGCGGCTGCGTTGAATGGCATTCCAGAAGCCCCACAGGAAGGCAAACACGCCGACCATGAACAGTGCCATCGCCGTCACGGCACCCACCCACTGCGCAGCCGTGGTGAACACCGCAGCGGCGAAGATCGCCGTGACCACAAACAGCGCCGTGCCGACGATGGTGGCTTTGACGATGATGATTCCCTGTTCCGTCGAGCCCCGAGCGGGCGTGCGATCAAGTTCGCCGGTGGTCACCATGCCATTGTGCCAGCAGAGTCAGTCGAAGACGCCGAGCGTCTCACCAAGACGCTGAGCAAGCACGTCATAGGAGAACTCCGCAAGCACGCGCTCGCGCGACCGCGTCGCCATCGACGCGCGCAACTCGTCGTCATCGAGGAGTTGGGCAATGGCGTCGGCAACCATCTGCACGTTCTCGGGTTCGCTGACCACGAGCCCGGTTTCACCGTGGGCAACCGCTTCAGCCGCGCCGCCTGAGTCGCCGGCGATCTGCGGCACGCCGCATGAGGCTGCCTCGATGAACACGATGCCGAAGCCCTCTTGTTCGAGGCCGCCCCATCGATTGCGACACAACATCGTGAACACATCACCGCAGCCGTAGAGCGGAGTCAGGTCAGCGTTGGGCACGCGACCCAGGAACCGCACGGGAGCGTCGAGTTCCTCGGCGAGGCGCTTGAGTCGATTTTCCTCGCGTCCGCCACCGGCAATGACCAGCAAGAGGTCGGGTCGCGAGTGCTTCAGGCGGGCGACAGCACGAATAGCCGTGTCGAAGCCCTTGCGCGGAACCAGCCGCGACACGCTGACCACCAATTCGGCATCGACGGGGAGGCCGAGCTGCTCGCGCGCAGCGGCGCGCTCCGACGGCGACAGCGGCACGAACTTGTCGGGATCGACGCCGCACGGGACCACCGTGGTCGGCAGCGACCGGCCAGCAGCGTGATCCGCCTCGGCTGCGGGATATCCGCCCGCGGCGATGATCTTGCGGGCTCGCTTGAGTGTGTAGGCGAGTGCTTGTTTCGACCCTGGCAATCGTCCCGGGATGGTGACCTCCGCACCATGCAACACCAGGTCGTATGGCACCTTCAACGAAGGGCCAACGAGCCCCAGCGGCACTGCCGGGTCGAGGACGACGAGATCGGCGCCGAAGTCATCGACCAGGTCATTGATCTGCCTGACCATCCACGGATGCGGGAGCAGAAACGGCTCGCGAGTGCGCTCGATCCGATACGGCTCGCCAGCATCGAATTCTGCGGTCCCGTCGTAGGGGCTCGTAAGCACGGCAAACTTGTCCGCCGGAAGACGACGCCACCATTCCCACAGCAGAGACTGGATGCCGCCGATCTTGGGTGGATAGTCGTTGGTGACGAGCAGATGTTTCATGAGCGTGCGAGGAGTTGCCGCGCAGCCCAGTCGGCGTGTTCGACCAGCACTGCGTTGGAGTGTTGACGGTAGCGCTCGACAGTGGCTCGAACACGCATGTCTGTCGGGTCGCCGACGTTGCCGACAACGACCAGTGCATTGCGGCGCACCAAGTCAAAGTCGCGGTTGGCGATGTACCACCGGCCATAGCGATCCTCGATCCAGTCGTCAGGGCGGTCGAGCAGTTCGAGTGCGTCGACCCACGCCTGCGCCTCCGGTGACAACGCCACCGTGTTGCGCTGGCCGAGCCGCACAGAGATCGGGCAAACGTCTTGGCAGTCATCGCAGCCATAGATGCGATCGTGAATCGCCGCTCGGTATTCGAGTGGAATCGAACCCGGGCGCTGCATCACCCAACTGAGGCAGCGATTGCCGTCGATGACGCCGGGCGCAATGATTGCGTCGGTCGGGCAGCCCTCGAAGCACTTGGTGCAACTCCCGCACCCATCAGGGGCAACTCGCTCGTTCCACTCGTAGTCGGCGGTGGTGATGATTGATCCGAGGACAAAGAAGCTGCCGGCACCAGGGATCAGCAAATTGGCGTTCTTGCCGTACCAGCCGAGGCCAGCTCGATGCGCCACAGCGCGATCCACGATGGAGTTGTCGTCGGCGAAAGCGACCGCACGGTGCCCCGAACGGCGGATCAACTTGCTCGCGGACCGCAGGCCTGCGCGCAGCGGTGCGTAATGATCAACCCAGGCGTATTTGCCGACTCGGGCGTGCGGACCAGCATCCGGACCAGGGATTGGCGGTTCGGTGGCCGTGAGGTACGGGCGAGCAGCGACGATGATGGACCATGCGCCGTCGACGGCATGCGCTGGATCGGTTGATCGATCTGGGTTGCGGTAGGTGAATCCCATGTCGGCGTGCAGCCCGGCTGCCTTGCGCTCGTGCAGCGTCGTGCGAGTTTCGGTGAGAATGTCTGCCGAGCAGACACCAACGTGGGTGATGCCCCAGTCTTCGACGTGCGCGGTGATTTCCTCGATCGATGGAACCGGTTGGGGACGACGCACATCGGCAGCGTACGGAACGATCAGGCGTGGACGGGAACGCCGTACCCCGTGAACTCGTCGACGGGAACGAGTTGGATCGGATCGTCGACCAAGCCAGACCGGATGAACAGCGCGATCGCGACCTCCTGCGGATCGGGAAGACGAGGCACTTCGGAAAGCACGACGGGCACGTAGTCGATTGGGCCGTCGTCGTTGGCGAGCAGATGCGTGACGAAGCAGTCATTGCACGCCGTGGTGCCTGCGCCGATGCAGGTTTTACAGTCGATGGAGAAGTCCTCGTGCTCATTCATGTCGCCATCATGCATGAGCACTGTCACAGAGATGCGAAGCTGGTGAGCGACATGAGCACCGATCCCCCTCGCGAGCACCACCTCGATGCCAATCCCGGATCGGGCGAGCTTGCCGACGTCGCAACTGCTCCCGCCACCGAACTCCGCAGGCTCAACCGCCGCTTGCTCACCGACCCCGTCGTCGTCCGCGCCGCTGGCAGCATCGTCATCGGATGCGCGGTGTTGGCGTGGCCAGACCGCACCGACCGCATCCTCGTCCGGCTGCTGGGCATTGCCTTCGTCTGGATTGCAGCATCCACGCTGTGGACCGCAGCCCGTCACCGCGTACTGACCGCCACCAGGGTCTTCACCGCCATTGGGAGCGCCGCCCTCGGAGGGTTCCTGATCGGCTGGCCCGAGCAATCCGAGATCACCATCGGCCGGCTCCTGGGAGCAAGCCTCGTCCTGGTTTCGATCAGGGCCTTCCGAGCCCGTCGCCGCGATCCCGACAAAGAGCTCAGCGCGGTCCGCCCGACGGCGTCGGCGATTGCGGGCATCGTGTTGCTCGCATTTCCGTCCGAGACACTGTCGGCCGCCACCGTGGCTGTAGCGGTCGCGTGGATCATCGTCTCGACGATTGCCATCTTCGCGATCGTGGACCATCGCGACATCGACGTCCACCCCGATGCTTCCGTCGGCGATGTCGCGCTCGCATGGTTGGCCGATCGACACAAGTCGGTCGACGCCCGCGAAGAGCTCTACGACAAGATTCTCTTCGACGGTCCGGATCAGCCGCGACGTATCACTCGCTTTTTCACCTTGATGACCTTCGCTTCGATCATCGCCGCCATGGGGGTCGTGACCGACTCGACGGCCATCGTCATCGGTGCCATGTTGATCGCTCCGCTGATGACCCCGCTCATGGCGATTGCGATCTCGCTCGTGATGGGATGGCCGAACCGGCTCGCCATGGCGGTCCTGATCGCAACGGCCGGCATTCTGCTGGCCATCGGCATCGGCATTCTCCTCGGGCTGATCGTTCCCGTCGCCATCTCACCCTCAACGAACACTCAGATCGTCGCTCGATCAACGCCAACGCCAGTTGACCTCATTACGGCGCTCACCGCAGGCGCTGCCGGGGCATACGGCCTGTCACGGCCAGACGTCTCGGATTCGTTGCCCGGCGTCGCCATCGCGATTTCGCTCGTCCCTCCGCTCTCGGTCGTCGGTATCGCCTACTCCCAAGCTGAGTGGGCAGCCGGCAACGGCGCACTCCTGTTGTTCATGACCAACATGGTGGCCATCCTGACGATGGGTGGAATCACCTTTGTGCTGACCGGAGTCACGCCGCTGTCCGTGGTGTACGAAGGCCAACGTCGAGTGCGAACCGCCCTGACCTCGGTCGGCCTCCTGGCACTCATCGTCATCGGCGGCTTGCTCTTAAACGGCGCGCAGGTCACCTCAGATTCCCTCGATCAATCGCGAACGGCCAAGGCGGTCACGACGTGGCTGAAGGATGCGCCGCTGCACCGATTGGTCGAGAGCAGTGTCGACGACGATGTGGTCAACGTCATCGTGATCGGCCCCATCGACGGGCTCGCCGACGTCGACGATTTGGCCGATGACCTCAGCGCGTCCTTCGGCCGCGACATCACAGCAGACGTCCGCATCGTCGTTGAGGAGCGGATCACGTCGTCGGGTGGCTCGCCGTGATGACCGGACAGCTGACTCAGAGGATCGCCAGGAGGGCATTGCTGGGGACGACGTTGGCGCCGTCCACACGCACGTCACGCACGATTTCGGCATCGTTGGTCACCACGACGACTGCGTGGTTGGCCGGGATGCGTTTGACCTCGTCACGAATGACGTCGTCAGCGATGGTGCCCTCTGGCGAATACACAACTCGGGCCAGCCGCCGACGAGAAGCATGCGCTCCAACAACCGATGCGCCATCGAAGACCACCGTGACGTCGGTGCCGAACCGCCGGGCCAGGTTCTCGACCGCATCAAGCAACACGTCGCGCTGCTCCGCGAGCGGACGATTCGGCCAGCCGAGCTTCGCGACGTTGTAACCGTCGATGATGAGCTGAGCGTCTGACCGGGCGAGGAACTCTGCCGCTTCTCCTGAGCTTGCGATGACGCCGCCAGGCAAAACGAGCGGCGCACGCTGCGATCTACGTTCCTTCGGTGCGGCCTCTACATCGTCCTCCTGGTGCGGCACCAGAAGCGTTTCGAGCTGTGCAGCAAGTCGGCGGGCTGCCTCGGCCGCAGCGGCGATGTCGTCGCTGTGGTCGGGTACTTGCACCGGTTCGGGAGCCTGAGCGGGGGCTGGCTGGTCCCGAACTGATCGGCGCTCGTCCGCGGCGGTCTGTGCCTTGGCCACCGCTGCCGCCTCCCGGTCGCGCGCGTGGCGGATCTCCATCCGAACGTCTGCCAATTCTGCCTTCATCTCGGCAAGCAGTTCACCGGCCTTCGCGACTTCGGCCCGCAGCTCATCAACTTCGGCTGCCTGTAGCTCAATGAACTCGTTGCGCTGGATGAGTTCGGCACGGGTCCGGGCCGCGACCTGTTCGGCAGCATCGCGGCGCTTATCCGCGCGTCGCAGTTGAGCTTGGACATCGCCCGATTCCGCTACGGCGTCACTCTGAGCTGCAAGTTCACTTGCCGTATCAGCCCAGCCGTCACCATGCTCGAGCCACAGTCGACCGATTTCATCGACGAGTTCGGGAAGCGCTCCTGCCGCGAGCCGTGCCCGAAAGACCGGGTCGTCGTCAATGACCCGCCGAAGTCGACCCAAGGCGGCGCTCGGCAGTCGTGGCTTGTTGAAGAATGGCTTCAGCTCCTTCGGGTACGGCAGCGTTGGCTTGCGTTTCTGCCCCTCGGACGCCATGAGCACGGCGAATTCAAGCGCACTGCGAAGGTGCCTGTGCTCGATCTCGACCATCACGCGACGCTACCCGACGAACCTCAGGCGAATCTGTCCAGTTCGCCCCTGCTCGCCAAACACCACCGAACACATTTCTGTTCCATCGGATTGACAACGGACAAACGTTCGTGCTTGAGTTGGGCAGATGTCATCCGGAGGTCTTCGAGACATTCATCAACGGTCGTTCGACGAACTTGGTCGCCCGCTGAGCGACGTCACGTTTTGCGTGGTCGACTTAGAGACCACCGGCGGCAATCGCACCGACGACTTGATCACTGAGGTCGGTGCCGTCAAAGTCCGCGGCGGAGAAGTGCTCGGCACCTTCCAGACACTGGTGAACCCTGGTCGCGCCATCCCGCCGCAGATCACCATCCTCACCGGACTCAGCGACGCGCTCGTCGCTCGGGCGCCGCGGATCGAGACGGTGCTGCCCGCGCTGCTCGAATTCATGGGCGACACCGAATCAGGCCAGACCGTGATCGTCGGCCACAACGTCGGATTCGACGTGGCGTTCATCCGTGCCGCGCTCGAGCGCGCCCAACGACCGCGACTCGAAGGAACCATCATCGACACGGTGGCACTTGCTCGCCGGCTTGTGCGTGACGAGGTACCGAACTGCAAGCTTGGGACATTGGCCGACCGGCTGCGTTTGGAACATCGACCCAGCCACCGAGCTCTCGACGACGCATGGGCCACTGCGGATTTGCTGCACTTCCTCATCGAGCGAGCGTCAGGCATGGGCGTGCTCGGCCTCGATGACTTGATCGCACTGTCGAAGCTCGCCGGGCACCCGCAGGCCGCCAAATTGAAGATGACCGCCGACCTACCCCGCTCCCCCGGCGTGTATATGTTCTGCGGCCATCAGGGTCAGGTGCTGTACGTCGGCAAGGCGACCAATCTCCGGCAGCGTGTGCGGAGCTACTTCGGTAGTGACGACCGCCGCAAGATCGGACCGATGCTGCGTGAAACCCAGACGGTGCGACACCTTGCATTGCCCGACCCGATCACTGCAGAAGTCATCGAGCAGCGGCTGATCGCCCAAATGCTGCCCCGCTTCAACCGCAAAGGCACCCGCGCCGACAAATACTGCTACGTGAAACTCGACAGCGATGAGCCGTGGCCGCGCCTGTCAATTGTCAAGAATCCGGCCAAGAAGGGCATCCACCTCGGTCCGCTCCCGTCGCGCTCCATGGCGCGCCTCGTTGTCGACGCGCTCCACACCGCTGTACCGCTGCGGCGCTGCACCGAGCGGCTGGGACGGAACTTCGTCGCTCCCACCGATGCGCCTGTGTGCAGCGCAGCACAGCTCGGAGTCGCCCACTGTCCATGTTCTGGAACCGCCGACGCAGCCGAATACGCCCGCGACGTCGAGGTCGCGCGCCGAGCGATGACTGGCGACCCGGTCATCATCGTCGGCCGCCTTCACGACACGATGCGTTCGCTCGCCACCCAGCAGCGGTTCGAAGAGGCTGCGACCGTTCGCGATCGGCTCCAAGCGCTGCTGGGGGCAGTGAAGCGCCACCGGTTGGTCGAGACACTGCGTTCCGCTGATCGGGCGCAGATCACCATCGGAGGCACCACGTGGATCGTTGAACACGCCCGGTTGGTCGACGTCACCCAGGATGGATCGGCAACCAGAGCACTCCCCGTCGAACCACCCGACTCAGTTCCGCTTGGCACACCGCTCGGTCGCGAGATGATCGACGAGGCGTTGGTCCTCGCCAAGTTCTTCGAAAAGCACGCGGACTCGGCAACCGCCACGTGCTCGGGCGACTGGGACTTCCCCGTCGCCGCAAGCGACGCCGTTCGGCACCTTCGAGCATCGTAGGGTGCCGAACATGGATGAATCATTGGCGCCGCCATCGCGCTTTGCGCTCGACCGAACGCCGAGTGAGATCACTGCGCTCGTCGAGTTCCTCGACATCCACCGCATCGAGTTCCACGAGCGCGTGTGGGGCCTGAACGACGACCAGCTCCGCCAAACCGCCGCCGCATCGGATCTCACACTTGGCGCGCTCGTCAAACACATGGCGCTGGTCGAGCACAGCTGGTTCGAGCATCGTTTTCTCGGCATGGACGAACGTGAGCCGTGGGCCTCGGCTCCGTGGGACGACGACCCAGACTGGGAGCTGACCACAGCGGCGCATGACACCGGCGAAGAACTCTTTCGGCTCTACGTCGACGCGTGCAATCGATGCCGAGACGTCATTGCAAACGCGGAGTCACTCGATCAGCTCAGCGTCCGTACCGACAACAACGACAAGCCCTGGAACCTGCGTTGGATCATGCTCCACATGATCGAGGAGTATGCCCGACACTGTGGCCACGCCGACCTGATCCGCGAGTCGATCGACGGCGTGTCCGGCTGACACCGCTCGCCGCGTCGCTGATCAGCGTTCGAGCCGACAACCGACAGTGTCGATCGACAGCAGTTTGGCGTGTCCGCCGGCAGGTAATGCCGCAGCGACGGACTCAACGGCGCTTGGCGGACACATGAACCCAACGGTGGGACCGCTGCCGGACAACCAACCAGCCCAGGCTCCGGCCGCAATGCCTGCGACGAGTGCCTCCTCCGCTCCGTGAACTCCAGGGAGCCGAACAGACTGATGCAGCCGGTCTGCTGCCCCTGACGCCAGCAGCGACGGGTCATCATCGACAAACGCCATTACAAACTGGATCGCCCGTCCGATGTTGTGGACGGCGTCGGCACGATCAACCGTGGAGCTCAACGCCTCGCGGGACTTGTCGGTCGATGTCGTCACGTCGGGCACCCACGCGACGAAGTTGGCTGCGGCCATCGTCGGACCGACCGGCATGGACACGAACTCGCCCTGCACAAATCCAGTCACGCCGCCGTGAAGCGAGGCCGCAACGTTGTCGCCATGACCTTCAAGCTGGGCCGTGTAGGCCAGGATCTCGTCGCCGCGGTCGACAATCCCGTCGGCCCCGGCGGTCTGTACCGCCGCCAACGCGGCAGCACTCACGCGGGCTGCGCCGCTGAAGCCGAGCCCACGCCCCATCGGGATGTTGCAACGCATCCACATCGGACCCGTTCCACCAAGTGCCTCGAACGCAATGCGTCCGGGATGGTGAGCATCGATTTGCTGCGCATCGGCCGGCGCCTGGCCAAGGCCACAGTCGGCATACAGGTCGAGTGCCATGCCGAGTACGTCGAATCCGGCGCCGAGGTTGGCGGACGATGCTGGGGCACGAACAAACCAGCTGTTGTCGCGAGTTTCGGTCACGCGTCGCTCGCTGCGGATTGGGAGACCTCGGCCATCTTGGCCAGTGTCGTGGCGGCCCGATCATCATCGATCGCTGCGGCGGCCAGGTCGATACCTGCTCCGATGTCGTCGACTTTGCCCGCGACAACCAGGGCAGCACCGGCATTGAGCAGCACGATGTCGCGGTGCGGACCGAGGTCGCCCGCAAGGACTCGGCGGACGGCCTCAGCATTCTCCTCCGGAGCGCCGCCGCGCAGATCATCGGCGACTGCCGGAGCGAGGCCGAGCGCCTGCGGATCGACAGAGAACTCTTCGACAACGCCGCCCTGCAGCGCGAGCACCGTGGAGGGCCCGGTTGTGGTCAGTTCGTCCAGCCCGCCGCCGTGGACCACCCACGCCGCGGTGAGCCCCTGCGCAGCGAGCGCTTCGACCATCGGCCGAGCGAACGTCGGGTCGGCAACGCCAATGAGTTGGCGTTGCACGCGCCCCGGATTGGCCATCGGACCAAGCAGGTTGAAGACCGTCGGCACGCCCATCTCACGACGCGGTGCTCCGGCAAATCGAAATGCCGGATGAAACGCAGGGGCAAAACAGAATCCGATACCGGCCTCACGTACGCAGCGAGCAACGCCCTCGGGCGAAAGTTCCAGGGCCACACCGAGCAATTCGAAGACGTCCGCAGTTCCGGCCTTCGACGAGGCGGATCGGTTGCCGTGTTTACACACCGGAGCGCCAGCGGCCGCAGTGACGATGGCTGCCATTGTCGAGACGTTGATCGAATGCGACCCGTCGCCACCCGTCCCGACGACGTCAACGCATGCCTCACGCTCGACGTCGGTGAGCGGAACGATGGCCGCCTCAGACATTGCCACGGCGAGCAGTCCAGCGAGTTCGTCGGCCGACTCGCCCTTGGCCCGCAGCGCAACGAGGAAGCCGGCAATCTGCGCTGGAGTGGCATCGCCCGTCAAGATCTCGGACAGCGCCGCTCCGGTCTGGTCACGCGTGAGGTCGCGACCGGCGATGAGCTCGCCGATGAGCGCTGACCAGCCGCCGAATTCAACGAGAGTCGCCATCAGGCGATCGTAGGACCCGGAGCTGTTCGGTCGGAAATATTTTGGTCCGATGCAGGGCTGGGTTAGGCCGTCTTGCGACGCTGGCGAATGATACGGCGCCGATCGCGTTCGGTTGCTCCGCCCCACACGCCTGCCTTCTCACGAAGCGTCAGGGCATGTTCAAGGCAGGCGGACTGCACGACGCAGCTGCCACACACGGCCTTGGCCGACGCTGCGCTGACCTCGTCGTCCGGGTAGAACATTTCCGAGTTCAACCCTTTGCATGCGCCGTGGTCCCACCACTTCGGCTCGTCGTCTGTTGCTGTCTGTTGTTGCGCCGACATCTATAAAACCCCCAAGGTCGATGCTGGTGCCCACTCGTCCGGTGGGCATTCTCATTCCGTGTGACGAATCGTAGGTGACGGTTGGCTCGCAACGCCAGAAAAAGCTGTGCCGAATCCGGCACTTTCTCTTCAGCGCAAGTTCCGCAAGGGGTTCAGGCGGAGGTCAGATCGATCTGCTCAGGGGTCAGTTCGGACCGGATGTAGTGGCCATCACCCTGGTTCGGAAGTCAGCACGGGTGCGCTCGTATTCGCGGACATCCATGATGTCTTCGAGGGTCAGCCTTGACATGTGAGGCTCAGTGCTCTTCCGGGATGCCGTAGGCGCGCGCGATGACTTGCAACGGGTGTCTCGCCGCGCCGCCGGTCTGCTCCATGATTGCTGTGTTGGCGAGGTGACAGTCGCCTGCGACGGCATCGCCATCCGCTTCGGTGATCATGTCGCCAAGCTTCTTGGCGATGGGAATGGAGATGTCTTCGTTTTCGGCCCGAAAGCCCCACATGCCATCGATGCCGGAGCACTGCTGCACCATCTTGACTTTGGCACCGGTGAGCATCATCAGGTCTCGGCTCTTGAAGCCGATGTTCTGGGCCCGCAGGTGACATGGCGTGTGATATGTGATCTTCTCGATGGTCTCGCCGTCGAAGTCGGTATCGAGCACCGTGTCATCGGCCTTGTGCACCTTCATGAGGTACTCGGCGGCGTCGTAGGTGTGCTCAGCAACGAGTTCAGCATCGGGGCCGCCGACATAGTCGAGGTAGTCCTTCTTCAAGACGTAGCTGCACGTTGGCTGGGGGACCACGACATCAGTGCCTGCGCGGATCTCTTTGGCCAGCGTTGCGACGTTCTTCTCCGCAATCTTGGTGAACTGCTTGATGTCACCGGAGTGGAGCCATGGCGCACCGCAGCATCCAGCGCTGGAATTGTTGCATTCGATGCCGTTGCGTTCGTAGACCTTGACGAGGTCCTTGCCGATGTCGGTCTCTTGGTACTCGACGAGACACGTTGGGTAAACCGTGACACGGCCCTGGCGATTACCGAGGCGAACCTTCGGACGCTTGCTGAACCACGTCGAGAACCGCTGCTTGGCGTATGGCGGCAGGAGCCGAACGGCCGATACGCCCGTGACCATTGCCGTGACCTTGCGCACCATCGATCCTGGTTCAGCGTTGACGATCTTGTTCGCCACAGGAGTAGCTGTTGTGGCGGCCTTGCCGAGCAAGTCGGTCCGACCCATCACCTGCGTGGTGGCCTTCGAGCGCGTCGACTTGATGCCGTGCTCATGCTGCATCGCATCCGCGCGCAACATGAGTCGCGGGAAATCAAGCTTCCACTCGTGCAACTCAGGGATATACGGGCAGTTGACGTAGCAGAGTTTGCATTGGAAGCACTCGTCGACGACTTGGTCTTGTTGAGCCGGGGTCATTCGGCCCGCGTCCTGATCGTCGTGCCGATCGATCATCTCGAACAGCGTCGGGAACGACGTGCACAACTTGAAGCACAACCGGCAGCCATGGCACAGGTCATAGACGCGCGTCAGTTCCCCGCGAACGTCAGCTTCGTCGAGATAGAGCGGATGCTTGGGGTCGTACGTGATCGTCATTCGCGTGCGTCGTCAGGCAGGCCTCAGAGGGCGGCGAGTCCTTCGGAGAAGTTTTCGTGTGTTTTGGTACCTGCAAGATCAGGCATGGAGGTTCTCCGTTTGCGTTATTTGAGGGAGTTTTTCAGAGGAAAGATAGGACCCCGCCGCGCCGCAGACAACTCATCGAACCCGCAATCCAAGCCCGGACAGACGTCACACGAAAGGGCCCACATTCGGGGGGTTCGCGCGACACGGCCAAGCGCCCCCAGAGCATCTACGGTGGACCAGCATGAACCCGCGGCAGTTCTCTCGGAGCCACATGCTGGCCGAGCTCCGCTCCGGCGAGCCATTTGACGTCCTCGTCATCGGCGGAGGCATCACCGGGGTCGGTGTTGCCCTCGACGCCGCGGCGCGCGGGCTGCGCACTGCGCTCGTCGAACGCGACGATTTCGCTTCGGGCACCTCATCGAAGAGCTCCAAGATGGTGCACGGCGGACTGCGATACCTGCAGAACGGCGATGTGCGGCTCGTCTATGAGGCCCTGCGCGAGCGCCGGCGCTTAATGCAGAACGCGCCACACCTCGTTGACGTGCTCCCGTTCATGATCCCCATCATGACCAAAGACAGCGTGGTGTCCAAGAAGATCGCCCGGGCCTTGGGGTCAGCGATGTGGATGTACGACTTCACCGGCGGTTGGCGCATCGGCAAGTTCCACAAGCGGGTCAATGCGAAACAAGCAGCCGAACACTTCCCCACGACCAATCTCGACAAGCTCAGCTCGGGATACCTGTACTACGACGCTGGCGCCGATGATGCCCGACTGGTCGTCACCCTGGCGCGCACCGCGGCGCAACGTGGAGCCGTGCTCGCCAATCGGTGCGGTGTTGTCGGCGTCACGACCGACGCAGGCGGCCAGACCAACGGTGTAGTCGTCGAAGCCGACGGCGACCAGTTCCCCGTCGGCGCCCGCGTTGTCGTCAACGCTGCGGGCGTTTGGGCCGACGACGTCCGAGCGCTCGATGAGGGCGCAAACCCCGACTCGATTCGGCCGGCCAAAGGCGTACACCTGACCATTCCGTGGGAGAAGGTGCGCAACGATATTGCCGTGATCATCCCCGTCAGGAGCGACAAGCGCAGCCTGTTCTTGGTTCCATGGGGCCCACAGGCGGACGGCTCCTATTCGCACTGCTACGTCGGCACCACCGACACCGATCACGACGGTGGTCTGGACGATCATCAGACGACAGCTGTTGACATCGACTACGTCCTCACAGCGCTCAACGATGCGCTCGAGACCACAATTACGCTCGCTGATGTCACGGGGGTCTGGTCCGGGCTGCGACCACTCGTCAAGGCCAATGCCGGTGACGAGCCAATGGGCAAGACGGCAGATCTCTCAAGGCAGCACCAGGTGGCCGTGAGCGACTCAGGTGTCGTTCGAGTCAGCGGTGGCAAACTCACCACCTACCGAAAAATGGCTGAGGACACCGTCGAGATCGCAATGCAGCAACTTGGCCGGCGACGCCGGGCATCTCGAAAGCAGTCGACCAAGCGGCTGAAGCTGATCGGTGCACGGGGCCACCGTTCGACTCAGCCGGGAACGCAAGTCGGCCACCTCGCTCGCCGATACGGGTCGCTCGCTGCTGAAGTCAAGGCGCTGATTGCCTTCGAGCCGGCACTCGGCGAACCAATCGCGCCGGGCCACCAGTACGTGCTTGCCGAAGTCGTGTACGCGGCTCGGCATGAGATGGCCACGACGTTGTCCGATGTGCTCGAGCGACGAACCCGACTCCACATCTTTGATCGTGAGGCCGCGCTCACCGCTGCACCGCGTGTTGCCGCGCTGATGGCGACCGAACTGCACTGGGATATGGCCGAAACTGAACACCAACTCGACAACTACCGCCAGCTGTGCGCTGCGGAGGAAGCAGCCGCTCGTGACCAACTGGCAGCCCACATCACCGATTGAGCTGACACCCACCGCCGGGTCTCCCGTCAGTGCTCACTACGCAAATACCCCGACCGCTATCCCTGAGGAGTTGCTGGCCGTTCTGGAAACCATCTGCGAAGTGGTCGACGACGTGGACGCTGTCGCCGAGTCGAGCCGCGATTGGTGGCCACTCGCTCTGCACTGGTCGCTGCGCGGCGAGGTGCCACAACTCGCTGACCTGATCGCCCGGCCATCGTCGACTGCTGAGGTCGTCGCGGTGATGCAGGCGTGCAACATCGGCCGGGTGCCCGTTACCGCGTCTGGTGGACGAAGTGGCGTCTGCGGAGCTGCCGTTCCGGTGTTCGGTGGCGTGATCCTCGACATGACCGGGTTGGCCGGTGTGCGGTCCGTCGATGCTGAGTCGGGCATCGTCGAAGTACTCCCAGGCACGTCGGGCCCGGACCTCGAATCCGCGATCAACAGCGTCAACGGGCTGACGGTCGGGCACTTCCCGCAGAGCTTCGATCTTGCGACGGTTGGCGGATGGGTCGCGTCGCGCGGCGCCGGCCAGTATTCGACGCGGTACGGCAAGATCGAAGAGATGGTGGTCGGGCTCGAGGTCGTGCTGGCCGACGGCACCGTGATGCGCACAGGCGGCGCCCCTGCCGCTGCGGCGGGTCCGGACCTCACCGAGTTGATCGTCGGCTCCGAAGGCACGCTCGGCATCATCACCAACGTGTGGCTCAAGGCGCATCCGCTGGCTGCAGCCGAGCGACGTGCGGCCTACATATTCCCAACTTTCGAGGACGGTATTGAGGCCTGCCGGGCAACGCTGCGCGCTGGGGCCACACCCGCTGTGCTCCGGCTGTACGACGGCCCAGAGTCGGCCCGCGGACGCGGAGGCGATGGGTCGAACTGTGCACTGCTCGTGCTCGACGAGGGCGATGCTCGCCTGGTCGATGCCACCATGGACATCATCGCCGAGGCATGTACTACCGCAGGCGGCGAGCCGGGCGATGTCGAGTTGGTCGAGGCGTGGATGCAACACCGCAACGACACCTCTGCGCTGCAGGGACTCACCCGGAAAGGCTTCGTCGTCGACACGATGGAGATCGCTGCACCTTGGTCAAAGCTGACCGATATTTTCGACGCTGTCCGCGAAGCAATCGGCGAGGTGCCCCACGCCAGGGCGGCCACCTGCCACTTGTCGCACAGCTATGCCGACGGAGCGTGCTTGTACTTCACCTTCGCTGCCACTCCCCCACCCGACGAGATCGAATCGACCTACATCGCGATGTGGGACGCAGGCACGCGTGCGGTGCTGGCGTCTGGTGGCAACCTGTCCCACCACCACGGCGTGGGGCTCAACCGGAGCCGGTTCATGTCCGAGGCGTTGGGACCAACCCATGAGGTGCTGCAACGAGTGAAGGATGCCTTGGACCCCAACGGCGTCCTCAACCCCGGCAAGCTCGGGTTCACATCACCTTTCGGCGAAACTCCGTGGCCATGACCGATCACCACGCTGATCCCCTCGACACGATCAATGCAGTCCTGCCCGGGCGTTGGGATTGGCAAGCACTGCGTGCTGGAGCAACGGTTGCGTTGCTCTTCGCAATCCCGCTCACCATCATCGCGGCCGTCGTCGACAGTGAGAGCGGCGCGCTCAATGCCCTGTTCTTCTTCGGCGCGATGTTTGGGTTCATTCTCGGTGGCGGGTGTGCTGCATGGGTGCAGCGGGCCGGCACACCGATGAGCCACGGTGTCGTCAGCGCCGCTGGCACCTACCTGGCTGCCCAGACCGTCTTCGTTGCCATTCGGCTTGCAGGCGGGGACACCGTGAATTGGTTCTCCGTGTTCTTCACGCTTGGCCTCGTCAGCGTGGCCGGCATGTTCGGCGGGGTGCTCGGCAACCGGTTGCAACAGCGCGGCTTCGTGCCGTCCGCTGCGAGGCAGCAGTGATGACTGCCTTTCTCGTTATCGACGTCGGCACGACCGGCCTGCGTGCTGCGGTGGTCGATGAGTCGCTCCACATTCTGACGTACGAGCATCGGCCGTGTCCGCCCTCTTCGCCAGCACCTGGTCTCGTCGAGTTCGACGCGGTCGATATGGCCAGCAAGGTGCTCGATGCTGCACAGGTGGCGATCGCGAGATTTGGGTCCCCAATTGATGCCGTCGGCATCACCAATCAGCGAGCGAGTGTCGTGGTGTGGGACCGCGAGACGGGCGAGCCCATCGGCCCCGGGCTCGGTTGGCAGGATCTGCGCACCGTGATGGAGTGCATCATGGCAAAGGCCGGGCACGGATGGGCGCTTGCACCAAATCAGAGCGCAACCAAGCTGCAGTGGCTCCTTGCCAATACCCCGGGCGCTGCAGACCGCGACCTCTGCGCTGGGACCGTTGACAGTTGGATTGCGTGGACGCTCAGTCGAGGAGAGCTGCACGTGAGCGACCACACGAACTCTTCGGCCACCACGTCAGGCTTGCGCAACATCGACAGCTCTGGATGGCGCACTGACATTCTCGATGCCTTTGGTCTCCCGGCGTCCATGTTGCCGACTGTCGTCGACTCGGCTGGCATCGTCGGCCGGGCGTCGGCGCTACCAGGGGCCCCGCCAATTGCGGCGCTGATCGGCGACCAACAGGCCTCGCTGATTGGTCAGGGGTGCGTCCGGCCAGGTCGTGCCAAGATTACGTTCGGCACCGGCGGCATGCTTGATGTGGTGACCGACGGCGGGGCACCCGACGCCGCGCACCGTCACGACAACGGCACGTATCCCCTACCGGTCTGGTCGATCGGTGGCGAGTTGGGATGGGGTGTCGAGGGCATCATGCTGTCAGCGGGCACCAACGTCGAGTGGTTACGCGATGATCTGGGCCTCATCGACACCCCCGCAGAGAGCCACGACATTGCTGCTCAATGCGACGATTCGGGCGGGGTGGTTTACGTGCCCGCCCTGCTCGGACTTGGCACACCGTCCTGGGATTACGGCGCTCGCGGCACTCTCCTCGGTCTCACACGTGGCACCGAGCGCACTCACGTTGTGCGTGCCGTCCTCGAAGGCGTCGCCCATCGGGGCGCGGATCTGGTCGAGGCTGCTGCGGCCGACACCGGGACGGACATCGATTCGATTCGCGTTGATGGCGGCATGAGTCGGAACCCGACCTTCGTGCAGGCACTCGCCGATGCGACGGGTCGCTCGATCTCGGTGGCTCCCGTCGTCGAGTCGACCACCATCGGCGCGGCGTTCCTGGCCGGACTTGGCATTGGGGCATGGAACCGGCTCGAGGACATCGAGTCGCTGTGGAGTCCGGCACATGTCGTGGAGCCTCGAGCGACCGCTCATCGCGATGCAGCACGCCTGACCTGGCGTGATGCCCTCGAACGAGCCGGTGGATGGTTCCCCGAATTGTCTGCCCTCGACTTCTGACCGATCACCGAATGCGGCCCGGCTTGGCCCTAGGATGATCGATCGAATTGGTGATACGCCTTCGAAGCGTGAAGGCTGTTGTGAGTATGAACTCGAAAGGACAATCCCTCGTGGACTTCGAACCCGCTGAGCCCGCATCCACGCGGCGCAGCCTCCTTGGTGCTGCTGGCGTGGTCAGCCTCGTCGGCGCTTCCGTTGCCGCCCTCAGTGGTCAATCCGCTGCAGCCGCCCCCGATCGTCCGACCGACGAAGACCGCGTCGAGCTGACCGAGGCGTTGCGCCTCGAGCTGGCAGCCACAGAGTTGTACCGATTGGCCGCTGCCGAACTCACCGCAGACGCCCAAGTCGTGGCAGCCGTGATGGCGGATCAACATCGGGCATACGCTGAGGCGATCTCCGGCATGATCGGACTGTCCTCACCGGGCCCCAATGCCGAGGTTGTCGACCAGCTCAGCGATGCATTCATGACCTCCGACGCGCAGGCGTTCGGTAACGCCGCCCGGTCGCTCGAAAACACCGCTGTGGCGACCCACATTGCGCTCCTGGGCGGTTACGACAGCATCCAGGCAATCAACTTGACTGCCTCGATCATCACGGTCGAGTCGCGCCATGCCGCCGTGCTCACCAGCTTGGCGGGCTTCTCATCCAACCTCGACGAAATGCTCGGCAACACCGCCGACGCCCTCGACATCTCCGGCGGTGCCGCATGACTTCTGAACAGCACACTCCCCTCACGCTCGGCAACCTCGATGCTCGCGTGGGTCGCCGCCAGGCACTGAAAATTGGCGGCCTCACCGTCTCGCTGGCAGCACTGGTTGCAGCCTGCGGCGACGACCGCACGGGTGACACTGCGCCCGGTCGCGTTGGCAACGCTCCGAAGGTCGAATCGCTGCCCGACTACCCGGTCAACGACGTCGTATTACTCCGTACAGCGTCATCGCTCGAGAACACCGCCGTGCTCGTCTACGAGACTGCACAGGAACTTGGTGTCCTCGAGGGCGACATGGCAACCCTCGTCGAGCGTCTCATCGAGGAGCACACGGCGACGTCTGCCGAGATGGGCGAGCTCACCGAAGCTGCCGGCGGAATAGCATGGACGTCGACCAACCCCTGGATCATGGAGCGGTCGATCAGACCGATGTTTGCCACGATCCTGGTCAGCGACGATCCGGCACGCGACGTTGTCAACCTCGCAATCACGTTCGAGAACATGGCCGCTGCCACGCATCAGACGCTCACGTCACTCCTGTCCGAGACCGACCAACGCCTCGCAGTTGCCAATGCCTCGGCGCAGGAGGCGCGCAACTCTGCCACCATCGTGCTCGAGGCGTATGGGACCGCTCGCCGAGTCAGCCCGGCGCTGCTCGGTGAGGAGGTCGTCAACGCAGATGGTCTGATCGCACGGTTCGCGATCGAAACCACGTTCGGATCGGTCGCGCAGCAGGACCTCAATCTCGGTGCCGCTGACGTCAATGGCACACGCACTTCGTTCGTCGTTGCTACTCCCGCTGCCAACTCCCTGATCTACGAAGAGCTCACTGAATCCTGAGCGCTAGCATCATGCCCGCAGTGGTGAGGTGGCCGGGTGACCGCGGCGGTGGGCTTTCGAGCGATGCCGTCGAGGAAAGTCGGGACTCCACAGGGCTGGATGCTGGCGAAAGCCAGGTTGGGGCGACCTGACGGACGTGCAACAGAGAGAGACCGCCGATGGATGGTCCACCCTTTCGAGGTTGGCGCATCACAGGCAAGGCTGAAACGGTGCGGTAAGAGCGCACCAGCGGTCACGGCGACGTGGCTGGCTTGGTAAACCCCATCCGGAGCAAGACCGAGCAGAGGGATTGAACTGCCCGTTCGCTGGAAACAGCACCCTCGGGTAGGTCGCAAAGATGGATGGTCACCGGCCCGCTTGCGGACCACAGAATCCCGCTTATAGGCCAGCTCACCACTGCACACATGCGTTGAGCATGGACGACGAAGCGCTGTTCGACAGCAGCCTGATCGAGCTGACACAGCTCCTCCCAGCGCGATAGCTGCGCCAGCCCGTAAGTCGAAGTCGCCCTGCGGTGCATGCGAGCACTTGGTCACGGCCGTACTGTGGCACGAGCGTGCAGCGATTGACGCCAGACAGTGGTCTCACAGAACGGCCGCCTGAACCTCCCATTCGCCGGGGACCCCCTTGAGCGAATAGACGCCACGATGCTCGAACTGGAGCCCGGAGCCTGTGACTGCCTCCACGACGGTCCGCGATGTCAGGACATCACCTGGACCGGCCAGTCCGGCGATACGAGCACCGATATGTACAGCGATACCACCAAGATCATCACCGCGTACCTCGCACTCCCCGGTGTGAATGCCTGCCCTGACCTCCAGACCAAGATGACGAGCACGGTCGGCCACCATCTGTGCGCAGCGGATGGCGCGGGCCGGGCTATCGAAACAGGCCAGGAACCCGTCGCCTGTCTGCTTGACTTCCCGTCCCCCGAAGTGACCGAGACAATCCCTGACCACCTCGTCGTGTCGCTCCAGAAGGCCACGCCAGACCTGATCGCCCTCGGAAGCCGCTCGTCTCGTTGAGTCGACGATGTCGGTGAACAGAACGGTCGTCAGAATTCGCTCCGCAGCTGGCAGAGCCTTGCCCGTCGCCCGAAGCGCCGAGCGGTAGTCGTTCACATACTCATCGGCATGCTGCAGATAATCCGACTCAAGTCGCCTTCGAAACAGCGGCGTACTGAACACCGTCGCCCAGTCGGCGATGGACAGGACATAGTCGTCAATCTCGCTGGGGTTTGAAGGCCACCGGCGCACGTGCTCTTCCGACCGGAAGAGGTTCATGCGGCCTCAATTAAAGGGGGGCGAACCGGTCCGGGCCCGCGAAAACGGACTCGTCATGTACCCGACCGTCGTGTCGGGGGTGACCTCGATGATTTCTTCGTCTCTCATCCGAAGTCGGATTGGTCGACCGCAATCGAGACACCGGGAATCGACCTGTACGAGTTGACCGGGGAAGAGCCAGCGCACGGCCAGCACCTCCATTCCTCATTGGCCTTACCACTTCTGAACTCCGTCGACGGTGATCAGATAATGAGTGGGCACGTTGCTGAAAGGGGCCCAGGACTCGATGTTGTCCGTGTCGTGCGACAGCCACGAACCACCAACCGGGGAGGCCGTTGTCGCCGTTTCGTGGATCAGTTTCCGCGCAGTGTTGACATCGATGTCCAGCACGTCGGCCAACTCGACATAGTGCGGTGCTCGACCTGTGTCCACGAAGTGCTGAAGGACCGCCGTATACGCACGTTGGATGATCTGGGAATCACTCATGACAGAGCATCGCACAGAATCAACGGCGGTAGAAGCCCCTCATCCTTGGTGGCGACCGGCAGCGTTGACATTCCGCTCCGCCCGGGGGCACTGGCCGAGCGTGCTGTTGACTCGACCGTTCAGGAGTTGGCGGCCCCACCCGAGGTGACCGCATCTTCGAGGTACCCCCGGAGAGTCTGCGTCAGCCGGTCGTAGGCGGCCCGAAGCTGCTCGCCTGGCCAGTCATCGGGAAGCAGCTCATCCGGCAGCATCGGGTCGGTGCGCAGATGCCGCGCTGCTGCGATCAAAAGCAGAAAGCGATCACGCATCTGAGCTGACGTCGGCTGCGAGATCACTTCCGCTGGCTGAGCCTCGATCACCTCATTGAGACGTTGCGCTTTGTCCGCCCATTCGATGAGCCCAAATGTCTGCTCGACATCGGCCGGCATGGCGTCGGCGATCGCGCTCTGGAAGGTCAGGCATTGTCGAGCGATGACTGCACGCGCTCCGGGGTGGCGCTCGCGGTCAAGGTTGGTCGGCCGCGCCCAACACCCATCGCGCAGCGCGCCAAGACGGAGGCGAGTGGCAGCCGCCCGGAGCTCGTGCCGTTGCACGGCGGAGCGCGACCCGGCTCGGACAACAGCCATCTCCCACGTCCCATCCCAGTTGATGTCAGGTGGCCGAGGCCGAACCGCACCGTCGATGTCGTGTCGACGGTCGGCGAGCTTTCCGCTGAGTTCGTACACACCATCAGAAGTGCTGAGTTCACCGTGAGCGACCATGCGCGACAGGCTCGTCCGCACCGCACCGTCGGCGATGCCAAGCAACCGTCCGGCCTGTACCAGATGACTCACAGGGAGACGCCCATTCGGGGCACCGAGCAAGGCCGTGGCGAGCACGGATCGGGCGGTCAGCGGACGCGATGGTTCGAACCCTACGGCTTGTGTTCGTGCTGCGGCCACGCCCTCATGATGGCCGACAACGTCGCGCAGCAACGCGATACTGCGGCTCGCGTCTGTTACACAAACATTGACATCCGTAGGGGGTTTCGTGATACTCGACTCATGGGAATCTCACGATGACGACGTCTTTCGCAACCGATGCCGACGTCGTCGAGCGCGTGCTCATCCACGTCCGCGACTCAACGACAGACCTTGGTGAGCCGTGGTTCGAACCTGTCAGCAACTACAGCGATGCGGCGCGATTCCAAGCCGAACTCACGGCGCTGCGGCGGATGCCGACGGTGTTCGCCCCAGCAGCCTCGGTGGTTGAACCGGGCAACTATCTCGCTCGAGAGACACTCGGGGTCCCGCTGTTCGTCAGCCGGGGACGGGACGGCCGTGCTCGCGTTTTTCGCAACTCCTGTCGCCACCGAGGCGCAGCGATGGTTGACGGCCAAGGCTGCGCGCAGGCGCTCGTCTGCAACTACCACGGCTGGTCATACCGCCTCGACGGTTCGATCGCACACATCCCCCACGCTGACGGATTCCCCGACAACATCGCTGACGAAAGGGCGTTGGTCGAACTCGCCAGTTGCGAGGCCAACGGCCTCATCATCGTCGCCGGACCCGACGGGGACGCGTCAGCGACATCAACCGGCCTCGATGCACCGCAATTGCTGCTCGCCGACACACTCGCCGGGCATCGTCTCGTCACAACGACCCAGGAAGAACTGCCGATCAACTGGAAGGTGCTGATTGAGCAGACCCTTGAGGGTTACCACATCCGTTCGGCGCACCGCTCGACGTTCTACCCCGTGCAGTACGACAACCTGAACGTCATCGAGTTCTCCGGCATGCACAGCCGAGTCACCTACCCCTATCGGAACATCGAGCGCCAAGCGACAGTCAGCCCCGCCGAGCGGAGGCTCCGCGGGTACTCCACCACCGTCACGCACTTGTTCCCCAACACCATCGTGTCCACCTTTCCCGAGCTGACACTCGTCTCGCTGATCGATCCGCTGGCGATCGACAAGAGCCTCATTACAACGTTCATGTTGACCACTGCAGCCCCAAACCCGGACGGTGAGGAGTTTGCGCCCGATGGCCTCTCGCTTGCGGCCGAAGGAGCCGTCGAGGACACCAAGATGTCGCTTGCCGTGCAGAGCGGGTTCCGCTCTGGCGCTAACGACACCATCGTGTTCGGTCGGAACGAGAGCGCAATCGGCCACTTCCACCGCAACCTCGACGACGCGCTGGGCGCCGATGACGTGGACGCATCAACGGCGACACCGGTTCAGCTCACACCCTGACCGCTGAACGAGGGAGCAGCGGTACCCGCTTCGATCAAGATGTGGTCTGGGCTCACCCCTCATCTCCGGGGCGATCCGTCAGTTCAGAGCGTGTCCATCCATGCCACGGCCTCGTCCCAGATGTCGTCGATTGTCGCTGAGTCGAGTGGGTTCTCGTCGAGCAAACCGACCGCCGTACGGAGCTGGCGGTACATGATCGTCATATGGAAGCTCTTGGTCGGCTTCGGCGCTCGGCGAATCGCGGTCAGCCAGCGCCGAGCGATGTCGAACTGGCCGAGTCTCCACGCCAGCGCCGCGGGAGGAATCAGCAGATCCGGGAGGCCATCGTTACCGCTTTGTCGCCTGGCCATGATCTTCGCCTCGGCGACGAGCGAGCGGGTCTCGGTGACGTCTCCGCGGGCAGCAAGCGCAACGAGGTAGATCTCGTTGCGACCGTCCCCACCTCCATTGGGCGCCTTGGCGAACTCGCGGACCAAATACTGCCCTGCGGCACGAGCGGCATCGGGTTCGGTCATGAAGCGGACGGCCATCGTGCCGTAGGCGTAGAGGGTGCCGCCGTAGTCCATCGGCCGACCATCCACACGGACTTTGAGGTCTGCGAGCGTCTGCAACGAATCGTCGATGCGGCCCGCGACGGCGTAGTGAGTGACCAAGTACCCGCTGGCAACATCGGCGAGAACGGGCGCGTCGGCGGCATCGGCGAGGGCTCGTGCCTCGTCGAGCAGCACGAGAGCGGCCTCGCCGTCCTGGAACACGATCATCCACGAGTTAACGATGAGAGCGGCCGCCAGCTCCTCGGGAGTGCCGTGCTCTCGTAGCAGCGGGACGGCGGTGCTGGACCCACGCTCGATCCAGTCGGGCCTCCGCGCCGGTAGCCCGGCGCTGGCAATCACGAGGTTCAGGAGACCACGTTCATGGTCAGACAAATCCAGCCGCTCGAGATGCTGTTCGATGCGGTCGATGGCGGCCGATGCACGAGTGCCCGTGTCATAGGTGTAGGCGAAGGTAAGCGCAGACAGCAACCGGGTGAGCTCGCTGGCTCGGCCGGCGGTGGTGAGGCGGTCCTCCACCGCTCGGTGATCGTCGTAGTGGCTGCTCGCCCAGCGCATGACTTCGAGACTGGTGAACCAGGCCTGCGGTCCGTACGCGTCCAGGCAGGCCAGCACCCAGCGGGTATGTCGTTCGAGGTACTCGTCGGCGTCACCGTTCGCTGCCCACGCCTGACGGGCGAAAAGCTTGACCGTTTCCAGCAAGCGATGCCGTCCGTCAATGCTCCATGCCACCAGTCCAAGATCCACGAGGCCGGCAATCGTGCGAGCAGGCGCCATCGAGCTGAGCTCGCCGGCCACCCCCTCGGCGTCATCCGCCGAGAAGTCGGCCGGAAAAGCGGCCAACTGCAGCAGCATCTGTTCTTCGGTCGCATCGAGCATCGCCAGGTGTCTTCGAGCACCGCCTGCAGGCTGGACTGGCGGCCGCGCTGGCGGCGGCCGCGGGCGAGCAGTTCGAAGCGTTGATCGAGTCGATCCGCGAGCTCTCCGACGCCGAGCTGACGCAATTGCGCGGCAGCGAGCTCAACTGCGAGCGGCAGACCGTCGAGGTGGGCACAGATCTGCGTCACGCTCGCAATCTCTTCGGGTGGCACCTCGGCGCCGACCCGCTCGGCTGCTGTGAGGAACAGTTGGACTGCCGGCGATGCAAGGCCATCGGTGACGTCCAGGGGTGGCACTTGGACCTGCCGCTCATCGGGTAACTGCAAGGGCTCCCGGCTCGTCGCCAGCAATCGCAGCCTCGACGTTCGTTCGAGCAAGGCGTCGACAACGTCGGCGACGTCGTCGGTGATGTGTTCACAGTTGTCGAGCACAACCAGCAGCTCCCGATCGGCCACTAAATTGGCCAGCGCAGCAACGAGATCTGCCCCGGCGAGCTGCAGGCCCATCGCCGTCGCGATCGCCTCTGCGGCCTGGTCGGCGCCTGAGGTCGGCACCAGATCGACGAACCACGCGCCGTCAGCGAAGTCGTGCGCGACATCGGCTGCAACCGCCGAGGCCAAACGGGTCTTACCCGTTCCCCCCATCCCGAGCAGTGTCACCAGACGATGCTGCGCGAGCATTTCGGCAATCTCTGCAACCTCAACATCGCGACCGAGTAGCACCGTGCGTTCCACCGGCAGGTTGTTACTCACCCGGTTCAGTGTTCGGAGCGGCGGGAACTCGCCCACTCCCAGCTGCCACAGCTGCCGGGCGGCTGTGAGGTCCTTCAGTCGATTTTCTCCCAGATCGGACGACTCGGAGGGGTCGAAGATCGACACCACCGCTGCCGAGGCCAGTATCTGCCCGCCGTGACCCGCCGACATGATCCGAGCCGCCGTGTTCACAGCAGGACCGAAGTAATCGCCCTCGCGTTCGTGGGCTTCGCCGACGTGGAGACCCATCCGGACCCGAAGAGTGACCCCGGCCGGCCAGCTCTCGGACGCGAGCGCCGCCTGCGCGGCAAGTGCCCCGCCGACCGCGTCGCCGGCCGAGTGGAACCCTGCAGCGAACGAATCTCCGGCCGTCGAGAACACATACCCATTGAACGAGGCGATCGCCGATCGGAGGAGCTCGTCGTGACGCTCAAGCGCGAGGCGCATCTCATCGGGGTGCTCTTCCCAGAGGCGTGTCGACCCCTCGACATCGGTGAACAAGAACGTCACCGTCCCGGAGGGGTACTCAGCCATCCGCCTAGCTTCGCATGTCTCCTCGGCGACCTGCTCAATGCCATCTCGGCTCAATGGCTGCGGGCGGTCACGGCGACGGCCCTCAGACGATGACCACTTGCTCGCTGTCAGCGAATTGTCGAAGCCTTGTGCCGTGGGGCGAGCGAACCGTGGATGCGCCCAGCGACGGAGGCCGAGCGCGCTCGATGCGGAACGAACTCGTCGGCTCGCATGGGTCGTCGTCAGTCTGGGCGGGCCAAATCGATCGTCGCCGTCTCGTTGAAGGTCGTGAGGATGGGGTTGCCGTTGCGGAACGCAATGCGGCAGACCGAGGCATGATCGAGGTGACAGGTCCACGAAATGCCAATGTCGACACCGAGGGCCCACGCCACGGCGGACTTCATCGGCGACACGTGACTCACCACGACCACGTTGGACTCCGATGCCCGCTCAGCCAGGTCGACACAGGCGCTGCGCACACGTGCATCGAGCGCCGCCAGCGACTCCCCGCCGTCGGGCACGTAGGCGAAGTCCTTGCGCCAATTGGTCCACACTTCTGACGGGACGTCAGCGTGCTTGACGCCTTCGAAGACGCCGTACGACAACTCAAGGAATCGTTCGTCAGTTTTGACCGGCATGCCGAACTGCGCCGCAGTTTGTTGCGCACGCTTGAGCGGACTCGACACCACCTCATCCACAGGTCCCATCGCCTTCACCATGTCCGACACCGCAATTGCCTGCCGCTGACCGACCTCGTCGAGGTCTTGATCAAGACGACCCTGGAGCTGGCCGGCTTTGTTGGCAGCGGTCCGGCCGTGGCGAACGAGAATCAGCACGACTTGAGTGTGTCACAGGTTCATCGCTGCGGCGCAGCGATGAGGACCCCGGTGTGACGGAACGTGGCCCGACGTGTCGCACTACCAAGGCCATTGATTCGCCACAGCCACGCGCAGAGCCCAATCCCGACTGCTTCGAGGGCGACGCTGATCAGTCCACGGTCGGTGATCGGGAACGGATCATCCTCGAACCCGACACCGGTGAACGGCCACCAGAACACGTCGGTGTTGTTCCAGGCACCGTCGAACACGAGGTGGAGGAACATGCCAATCGGGAGACCCAACAACATCTTTCGGATCGGTTTTCGACCAGACGTAGCCAACATCAGCACGGCCAGCAAGCCGATGCTCACCGTGATGCTGTGCAACGCTCGCGCTCCTCCGAACACGCCATCGAGCAACGGGACCACCGACCCGACAATCAGGAGCCGGTAGTCAAAACGTGGATCGCGGAACACAAACCCGACCGCCAAGATCGCGGTACCGATAAACCAGAAGAACACGGATCGTTCAGACGATGAGGAGCCGGCCGCATTGCGGGCAGTCGGTGTAGCCGGCTGCGACCGACTCGTCCTTGGCGGTGTCAACCTCGGCGGCGGAGAGATCGAGATGGCACCCCTCGCACCGGTGGCCCTTCAGCTCTGCGACGGCGACGCCCGCTGACGAGCGCACCGACTCGTAACGGCGCACAATGCTCTCGTCGAGATCGCCGGCAGCGACGACACGTTCTTCGCCGAGCTGTTCGAGTTCGACATCGATGTCGGCACACCTTCGCTTCAGCGCTTCGTCGGCTTGGCCCAGGGCTTCTCGCAATGCCCCTTCGGACGCGAGGTGGGCGACCCGCTCGTCGTCCAGTGCTGACTGCTCCTCGAGCGCCGCCAGCTCGGTGTCATCAAGTTCGTCGCGCTGCACGTTGATGGTCTCGATCTCGTGCATCAACGCTTCGGCTTCGCGTGGCGCAATGACAGTCTTCATCTGCGCCTCAAGACGATCGCGGCTTGAGCTCAGTTCGGCGTTGCGTGCCTCGGCTTGCTCGATCGCTGACGTGAGTTTGTCGAGTCGAGTCGCGACCTGGGCGCTTCGCTGTTCCCAAGCCGTCATCTGCTTCTCCTGAGCGGCCAGTTGTTCTCGTTCCGACAACCGCTCGCGTTTGACACGCAGTTGATCCGCTTGGGTGTCGATGTGCTGCAATGCCAGCAGCCGAGCGGCTACGGACGTCTCAGGATCAGGTTCAGCAGCGTCAGTCATCGCTGCTCAGTGTGCCACCTCAGCGGCACGGCCCGACACTCAAGCCGATCTCCACCGTGGGAAGCGGTGCGTTTGGATCGAGGTTGTCCGGCGCAATCGTGGTGCCAATGTCGACAGCCACGACGATCGGACGACCGGGAGTCGTTTCCGGGGGCACTTCGGGCTCGCCTGGGGCGAGCGTGGTGGCGGGTGCTTCTGGGTCGATCTCCACCTCGATCGGCTCGCCTGGCTCGAAGCCGACCACGCGCACGGCGCACTCGTTGCCGGGCAGGATCAGACGAGCATCTGCCCGCTCAGGGGGTTGGGGGTCATCCCAGTCGAGCAACGGTTCCAAGGTGTGCGCCGGATCCATGAACGCCGACCAGATCTGCTTCGGGAAGAGGCCGCCCTGGACCTTGCTGACTCCCTCGGCTCGAAACTCAGGGATGCCAACCATCGGCGTATACGCGTCGGGGTCGCCCACCCAGACAGCGGTGGCAAGTTGTCGGGTGCCGCCGACAAACCAAGCATTCGTGTTGTCCTGCTGTGTGCCTGTCTTGCCGAATGCGGCGCGGTCGTTGGAGAGTGGATAGCGGCGGCCGGTACCGCTCCGGATCACGCCCTTCAAGATGTCGATCGTTTCGAGCGATGCCTCACGATCGAACACGACCGTGCCCGGGCTGGAGTGCGTGTACGTGCGCTTCCCCTCGGGGTCGGTGATGAACTCGACGTAATAGGGCTCATGATGCACACCCTCGTTGGCCACTGTCTGCACACCCGACGCCATATCGAGCGGGCTGAGTTCGTTCGCACCTGTCGCGAAGCTCAGAAAGGGGTTGATCGCCGCTCGTTCGCTCTCAGGCTGGCCTGCATAGAGATACGGCGACTTCGCAGCTCGGTAGACCGTGTCAACCATGCGGTTGAGGCCGACGATCTGTGAAAGGCGAGCGAACGCACAGTTGACCGACGACCAAGTTTGTTGCGCCAGGTTGGTGACGCTGCCCTGGATACCACCGTTGATCTGGAAGAAGGGTTCCTCACCACCGGGATTGTCGAAGCGACAGCCGCGCACGCCGTCGATGACGTCCCCTGCCTGCGCCCCAGCTTGAACAGCAGCAGCAAGGATGAGGAACTTGATACTCGAACCGGTCTGGCGAGGGGCAAGGGCCATGTTGACCTCGCGCTCGTTCGGAACGAAACCTGAGCCGCCGACCATCGCTCGAATGGCTCCGTTGGTCGCGTCGAGCGACACGATCGCATTCTCAAAACGGCCAGCGGTCGGCGGTAGGACGTCGTGTGCGTTCTCAGCCAGCAGTTGCAAATTCTTGTCGATCGTGGTGTGGATGCGCAGGCCGCCACGGAAAAGTTGGTTGTAACGGTCTTGGTAGGTCGAGCCGAGAATCGTGGACTTGTTGAGGAGGTAATCGCGAAGCGCCTCGGTGTAGTAGCTGCGCTCGCTCGACCGCGTCGGGATGGTCTTGACTCGGGATGGCAGGGCGAACGTCTCTTCGAGAATCTCGGACTCTTCGAGGGTGATGTACTCCTCGCCAACCAAGCGGTCGAGTATCTGAAGCCATCGAGCACGACTGCGCTCTGGTTCGTTGATCGGGTCGAAGCCAGACGGCGAACGAACGAGGCCGGCAAGAAACGTCGACTCGATGAACGTCAGCTCGGCGGCGGTCTTGCCGAAGTAGGTCTCGGCTGCAGCCTGGATTCCGTAGGCGTTGTTGCCGAAGAAAACCGTGTTGAGGTAACGCTCGAGAATCTCTTCCTTGGTGAGTTCCTTCTCGAGCATGCGTGCGTAGTGGGTCTGCAGCAACTTGTAGCGGCCATCGCGTTCCAGACCGGCGAGGAAGTCGTTCTTGACCACCTGCATGGTGATCGTGGAAGCGCCCTGCTGCGGTGCGTCGCTCGCGAAGTTCGACAGCGTGGCGCGGATCAGCGAGCGAACGTTGACGCCGTCGTGGTTGAAGAACTCTTTGTCTTCGACGACGAGGAACGCCTGCACCACTTGCGGGGGCATGTCGGCGTACGAAATCGGCTGCGAGTTCTCCAGCTCGAACACGGCGATTTCTTCGCCATTGCGGTCATACACATAGGTGCGTTGGGCAAGGGCTTCGAACTCGGGGAGCACGACCGGAACTTCTTCGTGCGCGTTCACAATGTGCCACACCCTGGGAGCCACGGCCACGACGACAGCCGTGATCATGAGCGCGCCGGCCGCGATGATCGCGAACAGACGTGGAAGCCAGCCGGTGATACGCACAGTGAGTGCGACAGTAGTGGCCGTTTCCGCCCGATTCGGGTCACCCGGCATGCGCCAGGGTACGGTCATTGAGATGTCGCGATTTCCGGTGAAGCCCTTCCGATTCGGTGTCCAACTCTCGGTGTCTCCCGATCGTAATCACTGGGTCGAGCAGGCCAAGAAGATCGAATCACTCGGCTACGACATCGCCACGATGCCCGATCACTTCGGCGATCAACTCGCGCCCGTGCCTGCGCTGCAGACCATCCTCGATTCCACGACCACCCTGCGGGCAAGCGCCCTCGTGTTCGACAACGACTACAAGCATCCCGTTGTGCTCGCCAAGGAGTTGGCGACAATGGACGTGCTCAGCGATGGACGCGTCGAGATCGGCCTCGGTGCTGGATGGATGATCAGCGACTACGAACAGGCGGGCATCCAATACGACCGCCCCGGCGTACGTATCGATCGCTTCGTCGAAGGCCTCCACATCATCAAGTCGGCCATGGGTGAAGGTCCGTTCTCACACGAGGGCGAGCACTACGCAATCACCGACTACAACGGTTTCCCGAAGCCAGTGCAAGGCCCGCACCCGCCAGTCATCATCGGTGGCGGCGGCAAGCGTGTTCTCACCATCGCTGCGCAGCAGGCCGACATCGTCGGCGTCAACGGTTCCCTGCATGCCGGCGTCATCGGCCCCGACGCCATCGCCACGATGACCGGCGAGGTCATCACCGACAAGGTTGCCCTGGTTGCCGACGTCGCCGAGGCGGCGGGACGGCTCGAACACATCGAGATGAACATCCGTACCTTTTTCGTCAGCGTCACCGATGACCGAGCGGGCCAGGTGGCCGGCATGGCCCAGATGATCGGCGTTGAAGAATCAATGATCGAAGAATCGCCCTTCGCACTCATTGGCAGCCCAGACCACATGATCGAGACCATCCAAGCGCGCCGCGAGCAGTACGGGTTCAGCTACGTGATTGTCGGGCCCGACGAGCTTGAGGCGTTTGCTCCGGTCGTTGCAGCTCTCGCCGGCAAGTAGTGCCTGTCGACATCTGGGGTGACAGTCCGCTCGCCGAGGCAACCGTCTTCGGTGCGCGCTCATTGGGTTGGGATGTCACGACGGGGGCCGATGTCATCGCCGTGGCGCCACTCGCGTCAACCGTTGCGGAGTGCGATGCACTGATCGCTCGTCCGACTGCTGGCAAGCGCGCGTTCGCATGGCCAACGGTCAGCGTCACCGCCGTGCAACAGATGATCGCTCGTTGTCACAGTGTTGGTCCGTTGACGAACCTTTCTTCGCGATCGACCCGGCCTCAATCGAGCCTGCTCACGGCTGCACACGACCAGGTGGCCCTGTTGTTGCTGGTCGCTCAGATCAACGGGCATGGCGCCCCGACCGAGGTGTCATTGCGCTCGACTGCTGAGCGCGTCGACCAACTCGTGATGCGCTTCGAAGGTTTCGCCGCCGCGGTCGAAGTGACGTGGGACAACGCCGTCACCCCGTCGCTCGACGTCCAGGTCGCTGGAACCGACGGCGTTTTGCGAATCGAGACCGACCCGTCGACCCAACTCGAGCAGAACGGTGCACTGGTTCCCCTCCCCCGGCCCGCAGCGATCGCTCCTGAGCTACAGCCACTTCGCGACACCGGCATCATCAACATGTTGCAGACGATCGGCGCAGCGTTTCACGATGACCGCCCATTAGCCCATGCCTTCTCATTCGAGTTCGGCCGCTCCGTTGTGGCCATCATCGAAGCCGCCGAGACCGGCGCGGGAGTATTTCGGCCTACCCAACGGCCGAGATGAACAGGTTCGGGTCGAACGCGCCGCTGCCGTCAGCGGTGGTGAGCGGCTCAACGGCTTGCCGCCGAGCTGAGGCTTCGGCATGGACTGCCCCAGAGCGTCCAGAACGGGCTCGTAGAAGACCGTTGCGGGCGACCCAAACAGACCAGCGACAATCGAGCCGCCGGCACCACAGCCTGACCAGCGTGTCTTAGGTGATCTGCTGATCCTTCGCAATGACGACAATGCCGTTGTCGCTGATCGTGAATTGCTTGGCGTCCTGCTCAGCGTCAAAGCCGATGCGTGCGAAGTCCGGAATGACGACGTTCTTGTCGACAATGCACCGGTTGAGTCGGGCGCCCGGCCCGATCGTCACACCGGGGAAGAGAATCGAGTTGGTGACATGCGCGTCATGATCGACAAAAGATCCCGGGCCGATAATGGAACCCTCGACGTGCGACCCGGAGATGATCGAACCTTGACACAACAAGCTTCCGTCAACGAATGCAGGCTCGCCGCCCCGCCCACGCGACACCTTGGCAGGCGGCAGGGCCTGGCGTCCGGTGAACACCGGCCACTTGTCGTTGTAGAGGTTGAACACCGGGACAGGCGCGATGAGGTCCATGTTGGCGTCGTAGAAGGCGTCGAGCGTCCCCACGTCTCGCCAATACCCCTGCTCGCGTTCGCCCTGGCCGGGAATCTCGTTCCTCGAAAAATCATAGACACGTGCGTCGCCCGATGCGGTGAGTGCTGGGATCACATCGCCGCCGAGGTCGTTCATCGCGCTATCAGCACCGTCCTGGTCTTTCTTGGGCGTGACGATGTCAATCAGCGTCTCACGGTCGAAGACGTAGTTGCCCATGCTGGCGAGACACATGTCATCGCTCCCTGGCATCGTCGGCGGCGTCGGTGACTTCTCATGGAACCCGATGATCCGACCCTCTTCGTCGGACTCGATGACACCAAAGTCCGTGGCCTCGTGCTTGGGAACCGGGATCGCCGCCACCGTGACGCCAGCGTCATTGGCCATGTGCTCCTTGACCATCTGGCGGGGGTCCATGCGGTAGATGTGGTCAGCGCCGAAGACGCACACGATGTCGGGCTTCTCATCGTTGATCAGGTTGAGGTTCTGGTAGATCGCGTCGGCTGACCCCTGGAACCAGTACGGGCCACGCCGCATCTGGGCAGGCACTGGGGTCACATAGTCGCCCAGCAACGTAGAGAACCGCCAGGTCATGCTGATGTGACGGTCGAGGCTGTGGCTCTTGTACTGAGTGAGTACGACCACCTTGCGGTAGCCCGCGTTGGCGAAGTTCGACAATGCAAAGTCGATCATCCGATAGGTGCCGGCGAACGGCACCGCTGGTTTGGCGCGATCGTTGGTCAGCGGTTGGAGGCGTTTACCCTCGCCGCCGGCGAGGACGATCACGAGCACGGTTGGTTCGACAGCCATCGCCTCTCAACGTACCTGGTCGGTTCGTGTCACAACGGAAACGCTGGATGAATGCTGCGTCAGGAGTCTCCGCGCACGAGCTCACGGTAGAGCTTGACGTACGTCTGCGCCGGACCGGTCCATGACCAGTCGATCGACATCATTCGTTTCTGCAGCGCAGCGGTTCGCCGCTTGTCCTTCAGCCGTCGGGCAGCTCGGAACATCGCGGCGAGCAAATCGGTCGACTCAACCCGTTGCGCGACGAACCCGACGCCGCGTCGTGTATCGAGATCGGCGTCTGGAACGGTGTCGACGAGACCACCGACCGCTGTCACGATCGGCACGGCGCCGTATCGCATGGCCTGCATCTGGGTGAGCCCGCACGGCTCAAACCGGCTCGGCATGAGGAATGCATCGGCACCAGCGAACATTTGATGCGAGAGGGATTCGTCATATCCGTCAACGAAGGCGAGATGGTTCGGATGAGCTGCTGCGAGGCGATGGAGTTCGCCCGACAGCACCGCGTCTCCCGAACCAAGAATGCCAAGCCGCATCGGGATCTGCTCAAGCAACGGCACCAGTGGGGTGATGAGGTCGACACCCTTTTGGTGCGTGAGGCGGGTGACGATGGTGACAAGTGGCGTGTCGTCATCGGGCAGACCGAGCCGAGCGAGCAGCGCTGTTCGATTCGCCGTGCGGGCGGAAAGCGATGACATATCGAAGGTGGCGACGAGATGCGGGTTGTCAGCTGGGTTCCACACGTCGGTGTCGATGCCGTTGAGGACGCCGATCAGTGCGTCGCCGCGCTGCCGGAGCGGCCCGTCGAGCCCGAAGCCACCTCCAGGAGTGGTGATCTCAGTGACGTAGTTCGGTGACACGGCGACAACACGGTCCGCAAGCGCGAGTGCCCCGGACAACGGATTGGTGTCGCCCCACCACTCGAAGTGCGCGGCCAGCGGGCCGATCAGTTCAAGCCACTCAGGCCCCGCCACGCCCTGGTAGGCGAGGTTGTGGATCGACACGACCGTCGGCGGCGGCGATTCGAGCGCCGCCAGGACAGCGCCCGTGTGCCAATCGTTGAGATGCAGGACATCCGGCGGATCAGCCTCCACAAATGCAGCAACCGCCCGCGCGAAGCGAAAGAACCGTTCGCTGTTGTCGACCCAGCCCGATCCATCCGCCTGGAGGTACGGGTGCGGACGCGCCATCCCGGGAACGCCGACGAGATGCAGGCGCCCGGCGACGGGATGAATTCCCACCCGGATTGTCGCAGCGCCGACCCATTCAGGGACTGACAGCTCGATCGTGGTTTCGTCGACGAGGTCGACGTCGCCGTAGTCGGGCATCACCAGATCCACATCAATCCCGGCACGACGCAACTCGGCGCCAAGTCCTGCGGCGGCGGCTGCCAAGCCGCCGACCGTGGCCACCGGAGAGAGTTCTGCAGTGGCGAACACGACGCGCATACCCATCAGTCTGGCCGACAACTACCGTCGCCTCATGCGCCGCCCCTCGATTTCTCATTCGGCAACTGCCCTCGCAGCAGCCGCTGCTTTCGTCGGTGGCGCGGCCTGCAGCTCGGACGGAGACAACAGCGGCAGCACCAGCGAGTCCACCACGGAGTCAGTTGCCGAGCAGCGTTTCCCCGACGCGATCAATGCCAAAGCCGCCGTGTCAAGTACCGGGTGGAGCTTCGCCGTCACGATCTCGTCGCCATACGACTCCCCCGACCGCTACGCCGATGGGTGGCGGATCCTCGGCCCCGACGGCACCGAGTACGGGTTTCGTCTCTTGACGCACGACCACGCGTCCGAACAGCCATTCACCCGCGCGCTCGACGGCGTCGCGATCCCTGACGGCGTCACGACGGTCACGATCGAGGGGCGCGACCAAGAATTCGGGTTCGGCGGCGCAACGTTTGAGTTGACGCTGCCGAGGAACTGACCGGTCGAGCTCAAGAGTCCAGGCAACAATGGCAATGCGACCTGCTTGACTGGCTCAGTGTTCGACTCCCCGTACGAAGAGCTCAGCAATGACATCCGGCTCCTTGGCCGCATCCTCGGAGACATCGTCCGCGAGCAATCGGGTGACGAGACCTTCGAACTGATCGAGTCGGTGCGTCAGGCCGCAGTCGCCGGTCGCCGTCACGACGAAAGCGCCGTCGAGGTACTGCGGTCGGCCTTGAGTGACCAGCCGATCGAGCAGCAACTCGACGTGATTCGCGCCTTTGACTGGTTGTCTCTGCTCGCCAACACTGCTGAAGACGTCCATCTCGAACGGCGGCGTCGTTTCCATCGCGCCCATCGCTCGACGGCACAGCCGGGCAGTCTCGATGCGACATTCGAACGGCTCCGTTCGATCGGCGTGGACGCGGGCGAGGTCGTCGGCGTGATCGATGCGCTTTCCGTCAGCCCGGTGATCACCGCACATCCCACCGAGGTTCGCCGACAGACGATCCTCGACGTGCTGCGCGAGATCGCCGAGGTCCTGAACGAACGCAACGGCCTCGACGCCAACGATCCTGCGATCGACGACGCTGATGCGCGGCTCGGCGTCAACATCTTGTCGTTGTGGCAAACAGCCATTCTGCGTCTCTCAAAGCTGCGCGTGCGTGACGAGATCAACGAAGCGCTCCGGTATTACTCGGCAAGCCTGTTCGAAACGATTCCAGCACTGTCGCGACACCTGGAACAGATCGTTGAAGACGACTTCGGTGCGATCGATGCCGACGCCAGCGCTGCGGTCAGCATGGGTTCGTGGATCGGCGGCGACCGAGACGGCAACCCGTTTGTGACCGCAGAGGTGATGCGGCTCGCAATCGGTCGCCACACCCACGTGGCGCTCGGCCACCACCTGGCAACGCTGCACCGGCTCGGCCGCGAGCTGTCGATGTCGGCTCGCCTGATCACTCCCACCATGGAGCTCACTGCCCTGGCTGATGCATCAGGCGACGACTCCCGATTTCGCGCAGACGAGCCATACCGCCGAGCGCTGCGCGGCATGCATGCCCGGTTGTATGCGTTCGCTGAAGACGCAATCGATCCCGACATCGACGAGGTGCCGGGGCCTCCTCCCGCTGTCCGGCAAGACGCCTATTCGTCGATCGACGAACTGTTGGCTGATCTCGACATCGTCGATGCATCGCTGCGCACACACGGTGGCGCTGCCCTCGCTGATGCGCAGATCGAGCCTGCTCGTCGCGCCGCTGCGATCTTCGGCGCTCACCTGTGCGGTCTTGACATGCGGCAGAACTCCTCGGTCCATGAAGGTGTCATCGCGGATCTGCTGGCCAACGCCGGCGTGCACGGGGAGTACTTGACGCTGGCCGAAGCCGACCGAGTCGAGGTGTTGACCGCTGAGTTGGCGTCGCCACGGCTGCTTCGCAATCCGAGCGCCACCTATGCCGACCAGACGATCAGCGAACTCGGTGTCCTCGACGAAGCCGCGCGATCGGTCGCGCGTGTTGGGCCTCGAGCTGTTCCTCACTATGTGATCTCGATGGCCGAAACCGTGAGCGATGTGCTCGAAGTTGCGGTCCTCCTCAAAGAAGTCGGACTCCTTGAGCCGGCACGTGCTGGCCGACCGGCATCCGCCCAACTCGACATCGTCCCGCTCTTCGAGACGATCGGCGACCTCGCCCAGTCGGCTGCAACGCTGACGGCGATGCTCAGCAATCCGGTGTACAGCCAGCTGGTCGCATCTCGCGGCGATCGCCAGGAGGTGATGATCGGCTATTCCGATTCGAACAAGGACGGCGGCTACCTATCGTCGCAGTGGAACCTGTTCGCCGCACAGGCGGCACTCGTTGAAGCTGCTGACGTCGCTGGGGTGAGGCTGCGGCTCTTCCACGGCCGAGGCGGCACGGTCGGCCGCGGCGGTGGGCCTGCCTACCAAGCGATCCTCGCCCAGCCTCCCGGATCAGTCGACCGGTCGATCCGGCTCACCGAGCAGGGCGAGATGGTCGCGGCGAAGTACAGCACGCCCGCCTTGGCCCGCCGCAACCTTGAGACACTCTTGTCCGCGACGATCGAGTCCTCGTGCCTCAACGCCGAGCAACTTGGCGCCCCTGCGGACGGGTTCGGCGACACAATGCAGCAACTTGCCGACACCGCGTTCACCGCGTACCGCTCACTCGTGTACGGCGATGACCGTTTCGTCGACTTCTTCCGGTCGATCACTCCGACCAATGAGATCGCCACGCTCAACGTGGGCAGCCGGCCTGCCTCACGCAAGAAGTCGCTCGCGATCGAAGACCTTCGAGCCATCCCCTGGGTGTTCGGGTGGACACAGTGCCGCTTGATGATCCCGGCCTGGTACGGCGCGGGCTCGGCATTCGAAGCAGTCGCCGCCCAGGATGACACTGCAGCGGAGCGCTTCGCTCAGATGTACACCGACTGGCCATTCTTCACAGCCATTATCAACAATATGGGCATGGTGCTCGCCAAGACCGATATCGACATCGGGCGCCGCTACGCCGACGTTCTCGTCGAGGACGCGACAACTCGGAGCGACATTTTCGGGCGCATCGAAGCCGAGCACACCCTCACTCGAGGGTGGCATGAGCGGATCACCGGCTCGCCAGATCCGCTTGCTGACAACCCGCTCCTGGCTCGCAGCCTGAGCAACCGCTATCCCTACCTCGACCCCTTGCATGTGATGCAGGTTGACCTCCTGCGGCGCTATCGAGACGGCGACCACGACGAGTTGATCGAACGCGGTATCCAGCTCACGATCAACGCCATCGCCACCGGCATCCGCAACTCCGGTTGAACGGCCCCTCACGTCCACCAGCAAGGGTTTCGGGGGTATTTCCACATCATGTTGGCGATGTATCCGGTCGCATGGCTACAATCCCGACTGGTTTACTCGGCTTTCTTGATCGGCGCTGCGAATGACACTTCTCGAACACACCTCAACGGGTCCTGATCTGGCCCCACTCAACGACCTCATTCCCCAACGGTTCTGGACCGGCACGTCACACCACGCTCCCGAGGTGTACGAAGTCGACTGTTCGGATTTCGAGATGAACGATGCCGATCTGCGGCCAGATGGCGAACTCGCCCGGCGCATGCGGGCCACGTTCGACTCCGTCGGCCTGGTCGTGTTGCGGAACACGAGACTGACCAGCATCGCTGCGATGCGCGAGTTCGCCAAGATCGTCCTCGATGCCGAGATGGTCTACGAAGGCGGCGCAAACCCGAGAGACCGGATCGAGGCCAACGTGTACGAGATCGGTGCTCCGCTCGCCGCCCGTCTCCCCTACCACCACGAGATGGCCTATGTCAGCAAGAGCACTCGGCTGATCAGCTTCGTCTGCGCCGACGCACTTCCCGATCGGGGCGCGACCTACGTCTCCGACGGCGTTGCCTCCACCGACGCGATTCTCGCAACCGAGCTTGGCCAGAAACTCAAGGCGCACGGCGTCTGCTATCACCGCAGCCTCACCGATGCCGAGAACTTCGTCGGAGAGATCGGGTACGGCGTCTACAACCACTGGCAGAAGTCGTTCGGCACCGATGACCCCGCCGTCGCCGAAGCCAAGGCGATCGAGCGAGGTCTCCTGGTCGAGTGGGGCCCGAATCGCCTCATGAAGACGCGGTTCTACAACCCGGCGTTCGAGTACTTCGCACAACTCGATCGCAATCTGCTCTACGCCAGCCTCGCCGATCACGGCATGTGGTTCGACACGTGGCCGCTCGTGCAACATCTTCCATTCGCCGAGCGCCCGCTCCACATGACGTTTGGCGACGACACCGAGTTCACCCGTGACGAGCTTGAGCAGTTCATCAAGATCTACGACGATTTCGGCACCAAGGTCGACTGGCGCCAGGGCGACGTCGCAGTCATCTGCAACTACCGTTTTGCGCACGGACGACCGGAGATCCACCTCGAGTCGGGTGAGCAGCGCACGTTGGGCGTGATGCTCGGCGAGCAGTTCGACCGGATCGGCCAACTCCCCGGCAAGTGGTGAGCGGCGAGTAGCGAGCCGTGCAACCTGAGATCGGGTACCGGTGGGCCAACGATTCGACCCCCTGCTGGATGCTCGAAGACATGAATGGCTGACAGCCCGTCACCAGTGCTCCACGTCGGTTGTCCAATGTGGGCTCATCGCCCGTGGGTCGGTCGCTTCTACCCGACCGGGACGCAACCCGGAACAGAACTGGCGTTGTATGCCCAATGGTGCACGGCCGTCGAGGGCAACACGACGTTCTACGCTCAGCCGACGGCCACCACCGTGGACAAGTGGTTGCGGCAGACGACGGATGACTTCCGGTTTGCCTTCAAGCTCCCGCGCACCGTGACCCACGACAAGCGGTTGCGCGACGTCGGTGCTGAAGTGCGCAGCTTTCTGAATGTGATCGAGCCGCTGGGTCAGCGCATCGGTCCAGTCCAGGTACAACTCCCCGGCTCATTCGGTCCAGCCGACCTTGATGCACTACTCGCGTTTCTCCGCCGGCTGCCACAAGATTGGCCCTGGGCCGTCGAGTTGCGACACCGCGAATTCTTCGACTTCTCAGCGGCGCATCGGGCCGTCGACAAGTTGTGCCTCGAACGCAATATCGGTCGCGTTGTACTCGACACGCGGCCGCTGTATGCCGTTGCAGCCAGGTCGACAGCGGCCATCGACGAGCAACGTCAGAAGCCCGACCTCCCGGTCGTCCTCGACGCGATCGGATCGTCGCCGATTGTCCGTGTCATCGGAGAGGACACCGTCGACGGAACACTGCAGGGACTGCTGGCTTGGGTGCCACAGATCGTCGCGTGGCTTGATGAAGGCCGGACGCCCTACGTATTCGTCCATCAGCCGGAGAATCTCGAGTCGCCGGGGCTGGCCCGAGCGTTGCACGAGGCAGTCGCCGCCAAGCTGCCCGCCCTGGCGCCGTTGCCGACGCCGCCGGGACAGACCTCGATGTTCTGATGCTCAGACGCGTTCGATGATGATGGCCGGGGCCATACCACCAGCGGCACACATGGTGATCAGACCGAACTGCTTGTCCTGACGCTCGAGTTCATCGAGCACGGTCCCGATCAGAATTGCTCCGGTCGCCCCGATCGGGTGCCCGAGCGCCATGGCGCCGCCATTGACGTTGACCTTGCTGCGATCGAGGTCCAGGTCGCGTTGAAACTTCTCCGACACGACCGCGAAGGCTTCGTTGATCTCCCAGATGTCGATGTCGTCGGCAGTCATCCCCGCCTTCTCGAGCACCTTCTTTGCAGCGGGCACCGGAGCGTTGAGCATCAAGGTGGGGTCATCGCCCATGTTCGCTGTGGCGACGACCCGAGCACGGGCCTTCATGCCGTGGGCTCGTGCGTAATCCTCGCTCGTGATGAGAATCGCCGCGGCGCCGTCAACGACGCCCGATGAGTTGCCGGCGTGATGGACATGATTGATGTCGAGGTCCGGGAACTTCTGGTTGATGAGTTCGCGGAAGGTCTTCGAGCCTTCTTCGTGGCGGTAGTCCGCCACCGCCGGAAAGCTGGCCGAGAGCTTGGCCAACGATTCAGCTGTTGTGCCCGGCCGGGGGAACTCTTCGCGGTCGAGCGCAAGGCTGCCGTCGAGGTTGTACACCGGGATGAGGGCCCTGTCGAAGCGACCTTCCTTGATGGCGATTTCAGCCTTGCGTTGCGAGTCCGCGGCGTGCGCGTCAAGCGCCTCGCGCGAGATCCCTTCAAGGGTGGCAATCGCATCGGCACAGACACCCTGATGTGACTGTGGGTGCAGTTCCTGGAGGTGCGCGTTGTTTGCGCCCATCGGCAGCATGCCCTTCTTGGGCAGCGACATCATCTCGGTGCCACCCGCGATGACCACGTCTTCCATGCCTGCCATGACGGCGTGCGATGCGTAGTTCGTGGTCGTGATGCCCGAACCGCAGAACCGGTCGAGCGTGGCGCCGCTTGCCGTGATGTCGTAGCCGGCATCGAGCGCTGCCATCCGACCGAGGTCACCGCTCTGCTCTTGCACCTGGGAGCTCGTGCCCCAGATGATGTCGTCGACGTCAGCGGTGTCGAGGTCGTTGCGGTCTCGAATGGCCTCGAGCACCGTGCGCGCCAAGTGCTGTGGGTGCAGGTGAGCAAGGGAGCCCTTGCCTTGTTTGCCGATGCCGCGGGGCGTGCGGCAGGTGTCGATGATCAGTGCGTCGGACATGTGTGCTCCTCGAAGACAGGCGGGCGATTGGTCGCTGCGCCAACGCTACGCAATCGCGCTGGGCCAACGAGAACCGGCGATGGGCTTTTGCGGCGAACCCTTCGCAGCGACACTCATCGCTCTGGCGGAGTCGAGGAGATGAGTTCGCGAGCCACCGCAGCGATCACATCTTCTTTGGCATCGAGTGGCGGGAGCAGCACGATCTGATCGAGACCGGCTTCGTCGAGTTCGGCTACACGGCGACGCAGGTCGTCAGGGGTGCCAACCAGGCACGAGCGCTCGATGAGTTCCTTGGTAATGAACCGCTCCTCCTCAGGAATCACCCAGCAGTTGTGACCGAGGTGCGTGCGGAGGTGGCGGCGCTCGAGCGGGGTCTCCTCGACGGCTGCCACGTAGTCACCCCACATGTCAGCGAGATGGGCCGGCGGACGGCGGCCGAACTGCGCCATTTGCTCGTAGCTGTAGTGGAGCGCTGCGACCGCGAATGCGCCGACCTGTTGTTTGACCCTGTCCGAGTCGGTGGCTTCGCCCGGTTCGAGCACGGCAATGGTGGTGAGCGTCGCCATCGGGAAGTCGGATCGAGATGTGGGCCGACCGTGGGCGGCGCGGCGCTCGGAGATGACACCACGCATGTGTCGCACGGCCGCCGGGTCAGGCGGAACCGATGTGATCAGCCCGTCCCCGTGCAATGCGGCAAGGTCGAGCGCGCGAGGACCGAACGCCGAGACGTAGAGCGGTGGCGCTGGGTCGAAGCGCACAAAGCCGTCCTCGGGCATCAAATGCGCGATCGGCGCGGTCTGACCGTTGAGGGTGTACTCCACTTCCTCGCCGTGCAGGAGTGAGCGGAGGACACTCAGGTACTCGTCGAATTCTGCAATCCGTTGCGGCCGATGACCCATGATCCGCATTGCGGTATTGCCGGTGCCGATCCCGCAAAACGTGCGACCGGGTGCCAGTTGGTTGATCGTGCCGATCGCTGCCGCCGTGACAGGGGCGAGGCGCGTTCCCGCCACGGCAACGCCGGTGCCGAGTTGGATCGTCGAGGTTCGATCCGCCGCCAACGCGAGCATGGCGTACACATCACTCCAGATCATTTGACTGTCGGCCAACCAGGCGTGGGTGAAACCGAGCCGCTCGGCTTCGACCACATAGTCGATGTCGCCGGGCCGCGACGCAACACAGATGCCGTATTGCATGGCGCTACCTGAACCCATCCAGCCGACTGTCCGTATCGGTGATCGGGTAGTCGGTTGCCGCTTCGTACGCGAGTCCGTCGGTCAGACCGTGCTGCTCGGCGACGCGGTACAGGTCTTTGTACGCAGCGAGTGAACCGTCGCTGTTGCCGAGAATCTGCTCGACAAGTCCGGCGACCTCGGCATTGAGTTGATCGCCCGGAGCGGAGCGGCACGCGAGCCCGATCGAAGCAGCCTCGACACCCTTGACGTTCCGAGCCGTCAGCGAGAGTTCTCGGGCCAGGGTGAGGCCGACTGCCGCCGGCAGCCGCTGACTCATCCCCCAGGTGGGACGCAGCCCGAACTTCGCATGCGTATCAGCCAACGTTGCTTCGTCAGCGACGACCATCAGGTCGCAGGCCAGTGCGATCTCCAGGGCACCGGTGAAGCAGAAGCCGTTGACCTTTGCGATCGTGACGATGGCCCCGTTGGACAACTTGTCGGTCAGCGCTCGAGCGGGCACGTCGAGAATGTCGCCGACCACGCCGTTTGTCAGCGCCCGATCCCCGAGCGCTTTGAGATCGACACCGGCGCTAAAGGCCCGCCCGGCTCCCGTGAGCACGACGAGTCGCTGCGTCGGATCGTCGATTGCGATGCCGACAGCCTGATCGAGTGCGACGAGCATTGTGGGTGTCAGCGCATTGAGCGCATCGGGCCGGTTGAACGTGATCGTGGTGACCGATCCGTCCACATCGACAAGGATCTCGGAGCCATTGGAGTTCATTCCCGAGTTTGGCATTTCATCGGGTCGGCGCGCGTGCTGGGACGTTGGTCATTGGTTCGCCGCATTCTGTTCGGCATGCTGGAGCGCAATGGACGCTTCAACGGTCGCCACTGTGTTCGCTCTCGCCCTGTTCGCCGGCCTGGTGGGCATTGTCGTCGCCGTCTTCAACGAGTCGGTCCGAGCCGTGGTGCGCCGGAGGGCGCTCATGATCGCCGGGTCGGTCGCTGTGGCCGCAACGCTCGGGAGCCTTTACTTCTCAGAGGTGGCGGACTTCATCCCATGCAAGCTGTGCTGGTACCAACGCATCGCGATGTATCCGCTCGCCGTGCTGCTGGTGATGGCGGCCGTTCGGCGCGATCAATCGATGCTGCTCTACGTCAGGGTCATCGCCCTACTCGGGCTCGCCGTGTCGGCCTATCACGTGTGGATCCAATGGTTTCCGGAGAAGTCGAACTTCTGTGAGTTCGACAACCCGTGCAGCGCACGTTGGGTCGAGGCGTTCGATCGCGTGACCATCCCGCAGATGGCTGGGTTGTCCTTCGTCTTGATCATCGCCACTGCGACGATTGGACTGCGTCCGTCGGCGGAATCCCAAGCCTCCGAAGAGTCAGTCGCGTGAACTGACCGGCGAGAACTCCGGCGGACGCTTGTCGAGGAAGCTCTGGACACCCTCTGTGAAGTCTGCCTGGCGCAGCGAGTGCTGCATCCGCTCGTGCGTGTCAGCGTTGGACGTGGCCAGGTCCCACTCCCAACCGGCCATGATCTGCTGCTTCATTGAGCGAATCGACGTCGATGCCACGTTGTCGGCGATGTCGTTCGCGTAGGCCATTGTCTCCTCGAGTAGACGGTCGGCAGGAAACACCTTGTTGACGAGACCCATTTCCTGAGCTTCTTCGGCAAGGACGATTCGGGCGGACAGCAGGAGGTCCATTGCATTCGCATGACCGACGATGCGGGGAAGCATCCACGAGATGCCGTACTCAGCGACGAGGCCGCGACGGCCGAATGCCGTGGTGAACTTGGCGCCAGCGGCGGCGAACCTGACGTCGAACATCATTGCCTGCACCATGCCGAGGCCAGCACACGCGCCGTTGATCGCACCGATGACGGGCTTGGGGACGGTGGTCGTGTACGTCTGGTGCTCATCGCGAGCCGGAGCACTGCGCTCTGCGCCTGCTCCGATGCCCTGCAGCAGATCCATATCGGCGCCCGCGCAGAACCCTTTCCCCGCACCGGTCACGACGATGACACGGACGTCGGGGTCGGCGGTCGCCTCGTCAATGCGATCCCAGTAGGCACTACCGAGATCGGTGGTCCACGCGTTGAGGCGCTCGGGACGGTTGAGGGTGATCAGCGCGACCTTGCCTCGCTTCTCGTACAGCACGACATCAGACATGAAACGATCGTACGAGGCCAGCTCAGTCGCCGGCGAGGTCGGGGCCCATGTCGCTCATCGCGACGCGACCACCGGTCTACGACCGGGACTGATCGAAATTAGGCAAGGCTCGCCCCGTCGAACTCGAAGTTGCCACCCACCATTGTGGCGAGCACCTTGGTGTCCCCGATGCCATCGGGTTCGATCGCGGTGAGGTCGGTGTCGAGCACGACCAGGTCGGCCAGCTTGCCCGACGTGATCGAACCCTTGCGGTGCTCATCAAACGACGCTGTCGCTGATCCGACGGTGTAGGCGTGGATTGCTTCGTCGATCGTGAGCGCTTCGGCCGGATTGAAGTCAGCGCCCGACGCCGTGCGCTGGTTCACCAAGTCGTGGATGCCGAGCAACGGTGCACCGTTGACGACGGGCCGGTCGGAGCTGCCAGGCAATGTGACACCTGCGTCGAGGAACGATCGCTGCCGGTAGCAATCCCCGACACGGTCGGGTCCGATCGCCCGGAGCATGCCGTCTCCGATCTCAGAGACGAAGCGGGCCTGTGGAACTGGGATCACGCCGAGCCGAGCAATGCGGTCGACGTCTGCAGCTCGGGTCATCCCAGCATGTTCGATGCGGTGCCGGTGGTCTGCTCGGGGGTACTGCTGCAGCGCCGCCTCGTACCCGTCAAGCACTGATGAGACTGCACGGTCGCCGATCGCGTGGGTGGCAACCTGCCATCCCGACCGATGCGCGGCGAGGATCAGTTCGTGCAGCCGAGATTCAGGCATCTGGAAGTAGCCGTTGTTGCCGGGCTGGCCATCGAAATCCTCGAACATCGCCGCCGTGCAGCCCATGAGCGAACCGTCGGCGAAGATCTTCGTCGCGCCATAACGAAGCCAGTCGTCGCCGAACCCGGTGTGCATGCCGAGATCGAGTGAGAACGGCTCGTTGTCATCCGCGTGATGTGCGCAGCTATGCAACGCATCAACCGAGGCCATCATGGTCACGCGCACTCGCAAGCGATTGGCTCGTCGGGCTTGTTGGTACGCAGCGACTTCGACCGGTTCGGCCGTGCCGAGGATGCCGCCGACTCCCGCCTCCTGGCAGCTTGTGATTCCTTCGGACAGGTATCGATCGCTGGCGAGGCCCAGGTTGGTGGACATCTCAGCGACCGATCGGGGGTGGACAAGGGAACGGACGAGTTGTTGTGCCTGCTCCTCGAGGAGGCCGTTGGGTCGGCCCTCGTCATCGACGGCCACCACTCCCCCGTCGGGCACGTCGATTTCGCCGATCCTGGCGAGGCGCATCGCTGCGCTGTTCAACGTGGCGAAGTGACCCGAGGTGTGGTTGAGCAGAACGGGATGATCGGGACTGACCCGATCCAGTTCGTGGCAGGTCGGGTGACGTCGTTCGGCCAGCTTGTTGTGGTCATAACCGGCGCCGACAATCCACCCACCCTGCGGGGTCGAGGAGGCCCGCTCGGCAATGGCGGCGACCAGCTCCTCAATCGAGTGGACAGCGTCACCGTGAAGCGGAACCTCGTTGAGGGTCGCGCCGTACGCCTGCATGTGGTTGTGCGCGTCGTTGAACCCCGGCGCAACAAAATGGCCATCGAGGTCGATCGTTCGCTCCGCGTCGAACTGGGCCAACTCGCCGCGCCCGGCAACGGCAACGATCCGATCGCCAATGATTCCAAGCGAGCCGGCCCTAGGCCGCGCAGGGTCGACGGTGAGAATGTTCGCGTTGTCAAGAACAAGGTCGAAGCGCACGCCGCGACCCTAGGCAACAGCCCCCACAGGGTCAGCAGTTGGCGACGATCAGACCAGCGCCGCCACGGCGGTACCCATCAGATCGAGGAAGTTGTCGGCGTAGAAACGCTCGCGCACTTCGTCGGTGGCGTCACCCAGGCTGGCTTCGAAGCGCTCATAGGGTCGACGACCACCCTCGACGTGCGGGTAGTCGGTATTAAACATCAAGATGTCGGGACCCACCTGCTCGGTCACCCAGCCCACATCTTCGGTCGGATACGGGGTCACGCGAACCTGACGCTCGACGTACTCGCGCGGTGTGATCGAAAGTGCTTGCAGTCGTTCTTCGTGGCGAGCAAAGGCATCCATAGCCGACTCCATCTGCTTGAGCCAGCTTGGCAACCACGTGCACCCCTGCTCAACGACACCGACGCGGAGGTTCGGGAACCGTTCAAGCACGCCATCGAAGATCATCGTGGCCAGCGTCTGCATTGGAGGGAACGGGATGGCCATGTAGTCCACCGAGCGGAAGTTTTCCTCGCCGCCGTGGAAGTCTGGCGGGATCGGCAGTCCGTTGTTGAAGTAGCTCGGGTCAATCAGCGCACCGGTGCCGCCGACGTGAAAGACAATCGGGATGCCTGCTTCTTCTGCCTGCCGCCACACAGGGTCGAGCCCGCGGTGCGAAGGCGAGTGACCGCTCGGGCACCCTGACGCGATCAGCAAAGCTGCCGCCCCCATGTCGATCGCCTCGGCAGCCATCGCCGCAGAGCGGTCGAAGTCCGCAAGCGGGACATAACACGTCGAGAGGAGTCGGTTGTCGACCGAACAGAACTCGGTCATCCCCCGGTTGTGCGCGCGGGCCGCGCCGTAGGCGAGGTCAAGGTCGGGCTGGTGCTCCCACTCGAACAGGCGCGAGTTGTGGAACGTGTTGAACATCAACTGGCTCTCCACCCCGATGAAGTCGAGAACACGTGGTCGATCCTCGGCGATGAAGGAGCCGGTGGCAGCAAAGTTCTTGCGCTGCATTACGTCGACGTCCTCGTTGTTCAGGAATTCATCGCTGCCCATCCGCTCGGTGAGCCGCGCGAACACCTCGTCGAGGTCTTGCGGGTCATGCCCGTCGCCGGTCTGCACCAGCTCGTTCGCGTACGACGGGATGGCGAGCCGATCACGGATATCGGGATCGGCATGATCACGCAGCCAGTTCGGTGGCTCCATGATGTGCGCATCCGCATCGTGAACCCGGGGACGGTCGATGTAGGCCATCTTCGCATTCTTGTCGCCCAGCTCGAGCGACAGGTGGTCGGAGCCATTCTCCGTCTGGCCCGCCGTTCAGTTTTGGAACTTGCCGCCGCGAATTCGCTCGGCCTCCATCAGTTCGACCTCGTGCGCACCCGAGACAACGATGGCCGGGTTCGGGACGTAGTCCAGCTCTGGGTCGCGGCCGGAGTAGTCAACGGCATCGAGGATGACCCGCATTGCGTTCAGCCGCGCCTGGTGCTTGTCCTTCGAGCGGATCACCGTCCACGGCGTCGCGGTCGTGTGACTCCGCCGGAGCATCTCGTACTTGCGTTCGGTGAACTCGTCCCACAGTTCTTGTGCCTGCACGTCGACTTCACTCAGCTTCCACTGCCGGAGCGGATCGTTGCGGCGACGGTCGAACCGACGTTGCTGTTCGTCCTTGGTCACCGAGAAATAGAGCTTCACGAGGACCGTTCCTTGGCGGACGAGGTCCTTTTCGAATCCAACGACGCCGCGGAGGAAGTCCTCATGCTCCTTGTCGGTACAGAAGCCGAACACCGGCTCGACCATTGCCCGGTTGTACCAGCTCCGATCGAACAGGACCATCTCGCCCGCACGTGGGAACTGCGTGACGTACTTCTGGAGAAACCATTGCCCACGCTGTTCGTCAGTCGGACGGCCGAGCGCCACGACGCGATAGTGCTTTTCGTTCATGTACCGAGTCACGCGGCGAATGGTGCCGCCCTTACCAGCGGCATCGCGACCCTCGAAGATGACAATCATCTTGCGGCCGGTGCTCTCGAGGTGTGACTGCAACTTGAGCAACTCGACTTGGTAGGCCTCAAGCTTTTTCTCGCGTCGATAACGCTGTCGCAACTGCTGGCCTGACTTCTCCCCCGGCTGCCGCTTCTCTGGCGGAGCCACACCCTTCGATGCGGTCGCCAGATCTGGAGGATCGAGCGGATTGCTCTTCATGCGTGCGCTCGACTTCTTGGCCATTAGTTCACGATTGCCGACCTCCGCTCTCCATGCCAGGGCCGAACGACCCAAACGGTACGGTGCGCATCCATGGGTGATCGACTGATTGGTAAGCGGGTCCTCGTGACAAGTTGCGACACCTACATGGGACCTCCAATTGTCGAGTTGTTCCGCGCGGAAGGCGCTGATGTCACCGCCGACAGCGGTGCGCTGATCGGCGCAACCGAGCCGGCCGATCTCCTGGCGGCAACTGGCGAGATCGACGTGCTCGTCGCCAACCTCGACCTCGCGGCATACGCCGCTCGGGTGCGCGACATCGACGACGACCAGTGGCTGGCCGGTTTTGATGCCATGGTTCATCCGCTGATGCGTCTTGTGCGGGCTGCGGCACCTTCGATGATCGACCGTGGTGGCGGCTCGATCGTGGCACTGACCTCATCGTCGCCGATGCGTCGAATGCGTCCACAGGCGACCAGTTACGTCACCGCACGGGCAGCGCAGAATGCCTTCGTCCGATCGGCCGGACATGAATTGGCGGCGCACAACGTCCGCGTCAACGCAATCGCACAGAACTTCGTCGAAAACGACACGTATTACCCGCCAGCGATCATGGAGAACGAGAAGTTCCGTGACCGTCTCAAGTCAGAGGTTCCCGCCCAACGCCTCGGCACGCCCCGCGAAACCGCCGAGCTCGCATTGTTCTTGGCGAGTGATGCGTCCACCTTTACCTTCGGCCAGGTCATCAGTGCTGACGGCGGCTGGTCGTAGCCAGGATCATGGGTGAGTGATGGTCAGGACATGAATGGTCGCAGCGCGTGGATTGTTGTCGCTGCAACCCTCACGAGCCTGCTGTTTGCCGCGGTCAGCACGTCAGGCGGAGTGAGCTTGTGGGGCGAGCCGCAGCTCGACCCGACCTCTGGCGAACGCGCACCGCTTGAGATCGACATTGCGTTCGAACCCGGAGAAGTGTTGACCGCACCCGACGATGCGCGCAATGACCCGATCAAGCTGCCCGAATGGCTCAGCGCCGTGCTGCGTGTGGTCATCGTCGTGCTCGTGTTCGTGATTGCGATCACCCTCGTGATCACCGCGTGGCGCAAGCGGCCGCGGTTGCGCTGGCGACGTCAATCGTCTGGAGAAGGTGATTTCGAGGTCTTGCCAGACATTTCCGCAGCGGTCGTCGAACATGCTGCGGCGCACCGAGCTGCGCTCCTCGACGGCGCCCCCCGCAATGCCATCGTGCAGTGTTGGCTCCGGCTCGAACGCGATGTCGCTGCGGCCGGCCTTGAGCGCGATCCGGCTGACACATCGCTGGAGTTCACCGAGCGCGTTCTGGCGCGCTACGCCCTCGATCCCCAAGCGATCACCGAGCTCACTGCGTTGTATCGCGAGGCCCGGTTCTCTGACCATCTGCTCGACGAATCGGACCGTCGCGCTGCGCTCGACGCGCTCGAGCGCCTCCATCACGCGCTCGGCGGCTCCACCGTCGGGGCAGCAACGTGATCCGGGTGCAGAGGCTTCGAGCCGAACGCGGCAGTCGAGGACAGCCTCAGCTGCAGGACAACACCCGACGCTGGGTCGTTGTCACGGCCCTGATCGGAGTCGTCACTGGCGTGCTGATGGTGCTGCTCGGCATGGAACCCAGACTCGTGCTGGTCGGCTTCGTGGTCATCGTGGCGACCGCTGCGACATGGTTGATTCTCGACGTCGGCCAGGCCACGGCGCCGGTGAATTGGCACAACTACGGTGCGGCTGAGGACGCTGTCACTCGTCCTGATCGGCGGGTCCAGGTGCTCAAGGCGCGACTTCGTCAGCCCACTCGTCGTGGGCGTGCTCTGGGATCGGTGGGGGCAACACCGACGGGTCGCGCGGATCCCAGCGATGAGATCGGCGATTCCCTCGTCGAGGTGCTCGACGATCACCTCGTCGCAGATCGCGGCATCGATCGCTCGGAAGATCCTGTCGGCGCTGCAGAGGCACTTGGTCCCGAGCTGATGCAGTTCGTCAGCGACCCAGCTGTACGCCGGTCGATGACACAGCGCCGGACCCTTGTTCGCACGGTCACATCGATCGAAGCCTTCACAACCCACTCGCCAGACTCCAACTGAAAGACCCCCCATGCCCTCCCTCGAACTGACCCAGGTTTCTCAACTCGCCGGTGCGATTCTCGACGAAGTCGAGACGGCCGTGATCGGTAAACGCGAACCCCTGACGATGGTGCTCGGCGGAATTCTCGCCGGCGGTCACGTGCTCCTCGAGGATTTCCCCGGGCTCGGCAAGACACTCGCAGCGCGCTCATTCGCGCAGACCCTGGGACTCGATTTCGCCCGCGCTCAGTTCACCCCTGACCTGCTGCCTGCGGACCTGACGGGCTCGTTCATCTTTGACCAACGTGTCAACGAGTTCTCGTTCCGCCACGGCCCGCTGTTCACGGGCCTGCTCCTCGCCGACGAGATCAACCGCACGCCGCCGAAGACGCAGGCAGCGCTACTCGAGGCGATGCAGGAACGCCAGGTCACCGTCGAAGGCGAGACCTTCCCACTCCCCCGCCCGTTCCACGTCCTCGCAACGGCAAATCCGGTGGAGTACGAAGGCACCTACCCATTGCCGGAGGCACAGCTCGATCGATTCATGCTGCAGATCAGTTTCGGATACCCGACTGCTGACGAAGAATGGGAGGTTCTCAGCCGCCGCCTCGCCCGTCGCCAGGAGGACCAGACACTGCGGGCCATCGTTGACGCCGACACCCTGCTCAAGATGCAGGAAGCGATCGAGCGGGTGACCGTCGACGAGAGTGTTGGCCGCTACTGCGTCGCGCTCGCTGCGGCGACTCGCCGCCATGCCCACGCGCTGATGGGCTCGTCGCCCCGAGGAGCGCTGGCGCTGATGTTGGTCGCACGATCCTTCGCTGTCATCGAAGGTCGCGATTACGTCACTCCCGACGATGTCAAGGCAGTGGCCGTCCCCGTGCTCGCCCACCGGGTCGCCGTCAAGCCCGAGCTCTGGATGAGTAACGCGAGCGGCGCGTCGGTGGTCGCTGCGGTATTGGCGTCGGTGCCGACTCCGGCAGCGCTCGAAGCCGACGCCACGACGACGTGACCGTCTCGAGCGTCGACCCCTGGAGCCCAAGCCCAGCTCACTTCCGCGCCATCGTCGTGGGCGTCGTCGGGATTGGCGCGGCGCTGCTGTTCCGAGTTCCTGCCATCTTGGTGTTGGCCACACCCTTCGCCTTCGTCGCGGTGTGGTCGACCGCAACCCGACCCGATAATGCACCGACATTGACGAGTCAGATCAGTCCTCGGACGATTCGTGAAGGCGAGGCGACGACATGGGCAGCAGAGCTCTGCGATGTCAACGCCGTGGACCACGTCGTTGCGTTCGCTCCACCACGCACGTGGCTCGAGACGCGTCCACATTCGGGCGTTGTGGCGACGGGTGTCGACCACGGCGACTCGACGACCACGGCCGCCGTCGCCGTCGCGATGCGCTGCACGCACTGGGGTCGTCACGAGATCGGCCCGATCAACGTGGTTGCCGTCAGCTCGTGGGGCGCATTCCGCTGGAGGGCGCTCGACGTTGGGTACCAGGTGACGACACTTCCCCTCCCCGAGGTGTTTGACGCGGCGCCACCGCAGCATCGGGCAAACGGACTCGTCGGGCTGAACCGCTCGTCGCATCCCGGCGACGGGAGCGAATTCTCTGGAATTCGGCCGTTTCAGACGGGCGATCGGTTACGTCGCATCAACTGGCGGCGTTCGCTCCGGAGCGGCGATCTCCACGTCACATCGACCTATGCAGATCAGGACACCCACGTTGCACTGTTTGTCGACGCACTCGCCGACTTCGGCACGTCCGGCGGCATCGACGGCGCAGCATCGAGTCTGGACACCACCGTGCGAGCCGCCGGCGCAATCGCGGAACATTTCTTACTCCGTGGAGATCGTGTGTCACTGCAGGTCTTCGGCTCACGAGGCCGGTCCCATGTTCCTCCTGCCAGCGGGCGCGGCCATCTCCGCCGGATCCTCGACGTACTCGCCGTAATCGACCCCGACACAAGTCGTGCCGGTGAGGTCCGTGCCGGCCGCGGGGCGATCCCCGGCGACGCGCTGGCGATCATGTTGTCGCCGCTCATCTCACCCATCGCGCTCCAGCGAGCTGTGTCGATCGCGAGCCACGGACTCACGGTTGCCGTGGTCGATACCTTGCCGGATGACGTCCATACCGACGACGACGCGTCGACCGAGTTGGCGTGGCGCATCCGTCTTCTCGAGCGGCAACGCGAAGTCCGTTCGGTGCAAAACGTCGGTGTTCCGGTCATTGCCTGGCGCGGGCCTGGCAGTCTCGATCCGTTCCTCCGCGAGATCGCCCGTCGCGCCGCAGCCCCACGGATGGCGCGGCGATGAACTCGGCCAAGCTGCAGGGCTGGATCGACGAGCTCCACGGAACCAGTCGGCAGCAGTGGTGGTTGCGGCTGGTCACCGTGCTTGCTCCGCTCGGTGCGTTGTTCGCTGTCACTGCAGAGGTCGGTACGTGGTGGCCGTTCGGACTTGTTGTCGTGACCGTCCTCGCCTGCGCTTCTGCAATCCAGCCGGATTCACATACTGCTCTCGTGGCGATTGCAGTGTGCGCGGCGCATTGGCTCATCACGGTCGATCGTGTGGATACGCCATGGCTGCCCGCGGCAAGCGTCTGTCTCCTCGCCTACCACGCCGTCAATGCTCTGGCCGCAACATTTCCGACCGGTGGCAAGGTCCCGACAGCGACTCTCGTCCGGTGGTTGCGCCGCACGATGTTCGGCGCGAGCGTCACCGTCGGCATGTGGCTGCTCGTCGTTCTTCTCGACCGCCGTGACGCACCTGGCAACGGATTATTGACCGCTCTCGCCCTCGCAATCCTGGCGGGAAGCATGTTCGTGATCCGAGCGCGCAGCGTCCATGCCTCACGCTGACGTCAGAACTTCGTCCGGATCTGCTTCCCTCCCGGGCAGGTGCCGCGTAAATGCCAAGGAGGCAATGGCGAGGAACCCGGCAAGCAGCAGCCCAACCTTGAGCGACGCCAGCTGAGCATTGCGATACTCCTCCACGACGGCGTCAACGTCAGGGTCTTCCACCCCGGCTTCGGCGAGGGCGACTGCGACCTGGTCTGCTGCGACGAAGCTGCTCCCCGACGCCACCTCGATCTCGATGGCACTCGTCAGTTCTGCAGGGATGGCGACCTCGTCAGTGATGTTGTTGACAAACGCAGCGACGAGCGAGCTGACGACGACTGCACCGATCAACGCTGTGCCGATCGCCGATCCAAGTTGCTGCGCGGTGTACTGCAAACCGCCCGCTTCGCCTCGGTCCTCTGGGCCGACCGATGACTGAAGCACGCTGCCCAGTTGCGACGCGATAAGACCCATGGCAACACCGAGAATCGCCAGCGTCAACCCGAAGCCGAATCCGTCAAGCTCGGGTTTGATCGCCTGCAGCATTCCGAACGCTGCCACGATCAGGAGGACGAAGCCGGCTTGTACGACGCGCTGGGGCCCGAACCGACCGGCGAGGAGCGGACCGCTCGACGAAGTGATGAACATGGCGATCGAGATCGGCAACATCTTGATGCCGGTCTCCAAGGCATCGAAGCCCAGCACGATCTGGAGGTAGAGCGGAAGGATGAAGAAGACGCCGAGCAAAATGAGGTTCTGGCTCAGAAAGCAGCCGAGTCCCGAACGCAACGGGGGAACAGACAGCAGTTCCATGCGAACCAGCGGGTCGAGTCCGTGCGAGGTGCGGTGGTGTTGCCACCGCACGAAGCACGCGAGCACAACACCGCCTGCCAAGATCACGAAGGGTGTGAGCGCGAAACCGAACGGTTCGAGCGGGGATTCCTTCGGGCTGAGCCATCCCCACGAACTCGCTTTCAGCATCCCCAACACAATCAACCCCAGTCCGATCGCGGAGAGCACCGAGCCCACCACATCGAGGTTCGGCCGGCGTCCAGTGAGCTTGGCGTCGCCGATCAAGCGGGCAGTGAGCACGATAAGCAGTGCGATGATCACCTCGCCGACAAAGACCCAACGCCACGACAACTGTGTGGTGAAGAAGCCGCCGATGATGGGGCCGGCAGCAATGCCAACGCCCGCCACCCCACCGATGACACCGAACGCAGTGATTCGATCGCGTCCGCCGTAGTTGGCGGCAAGCAACGCCACGAGCGCGGGGAGGACGAGCGCCGCGCCAATGCCTTCGAGCACCGACCATCCAACGATCAGGGACGGAACGCTCCAGGACACGGCAGTCAAGGCCGAACCAGCCCCGTAAATGACGAGCCCGATGACAAACGCCCTGCGTCGGCCGATGATGTCGCCCACCTTGCCGCCCGTGATCATCAGCGTCGCCATGACCAAGGCGTACAACGTGATGACGCCTTGAATCGTTGTCACTGTCGTGTCGAAGTCCTCGACCAACTGGCTGATCGCCACATTCATCACCGCCTGGTCCAGCACCATCAGAAACTGTGCAAGGGACAAGACGACCAGGGGAATCCATTTCTTCATCAGGGCGCCGACGTTAGTTGGCCACTCCCCCAGTCGGAATGCTCCCCGGGCCGGTCGCTACGGTCGGGTCCGATGCTCATTCACTGGCCGCTGCCGAGCGGCCATGCCCTTGACCGCTTCCTTGGCAACGCTGCCGGCAGATGAGCGAACAGACCATCGACGCTCAGACTGTTGCCGCGACGCGGTCTCCGTGGCCTGTGTTTGCAGTCTGCGCGACTGCGTTCTTCATCATCATGTTCGACCTGGCGGTCGTGAACGTGGCGTTCCCCGACATCCTCAGTGACTTCGGGGTCAGCCGGGCGGACGGCTCGTGGATCGTGACGCTCTACAACATCCTGTTTGGTTCACTGCTCGTCGTGGCGGGCAAGACCGCTGACAGCGTCGGGCGGCGCCGAATTTTCCAGATCGGTGTCGCGACCTTCGGGCTCGGGGCCGCTCTCGCCGCTTTCGCTCCCACCCTTGCTGTGCTCCTTGCCGGACGCGCAGTTCAAGGCGTCGGTGCCGCATTCATGTCACCCGCGGCTCTCGGACTCCTGGTTGCAGCATTCCCATTGGAACGCCGAACCCAGACAATGGCGCTGTGGGGCGCCGTCGGGGCCTTGGGTGTGTCGAGCGGACCGAGCATCGGCGCCGCCATCATCGAGGTGACCAATTGGCGCGCAGCATTTTGGATTCCGGTTGCCCTCTGCGCTGCGCTCCTCACGACGAGCGGGCGGGTCCTCAGCGAGTCACCAACGTCATCGTCTCGGCACCGACCTGACTTTTTCGGTGCCGGCGTTGTCACCACAGGGCTGGCCGCTCTGGTGCTGGGCGTTTCCCGCTCAGGCGTCTGGGGTTGGTCACACCCTGCAACGCTCCTTTCGATCGCTGTCGGAGTGGTCGCGATTGTCGTGTTCGTCTCGCGACAGCGGGTCCATCCTGAGCCCATTGTCGACCTGACATTGTTCCGCAGCCGCTCGTTCAGCATCGCCAGCTTCTCTGGGTTCGTCTTCTTCGGCGGATATGCGGCCTACAACCTCAACAACGTGCTGTTTCTCCGTCAGGCGTGGTCCTACACCGTCCTTGAGGCCGGGCTCATCGCCCTCATCGGCCCGGTCACCGTGGCCGCCCTGTCTCCCCTCGGCGGGCGCCTGGCCGCGCGAGTCGGGTTCCGCCTCCCTGCGATAGCCGGTGTGTTGACCGTCAGCGTGGGCACAGCGGCCATGGCGATCAGCTTCGACGAGACCCGCAATCCTGGACTGTTCATGGCCCTCGTTGTCGTCGTCGGCATCGGCATCGCTGGCTTCAATGCGGCCAACGCCGGGGCCAGCGTCGCAGAACTCCCACCGGAACGACTCTCGATTGGCGGCGCTGTCAGCAACGCCCTCCGACAGGTCGGCGCTGCCTTCGGCGTGGCGTTGCTGGTCGCTGTCGTGGGCACACCGGACAACATCCCTGAACTGGTCGACTCCCACAGCAATGGCTATCTGCTGGTGTCCATCGTGATGCTCGCTGCCGCTCTTCTCAACGGCTGGCAGACCGGTCGCCGCAGGTCGGCCGACTGAGAGCCAATCGTCGCCCATCGAATATGTTCTGGGACATGTTGGTAACGAAGTGATCGTTGAGACTCTGCTCCCGCTCGGCAAGCTTGACCCCGGTCTACGCGAGCCAGAAATCCCGCTCGACATCCGAGAGTTCGGTGCACTGGCAGCGGTGGCCGAAGATGTCGGCGTCGGAGCGGTGCTGGTCGAAGAGACCAAGGATGATCCGTATCAGCTACTGGCGTTGGGCGCGGCGACAACCAGTTCAGTTCAGCTCGGCACATCGGTCGCGATGGCATTTCCGCGCAGCCCGACCAGCACAGCGATGTCTGCGTGGTCACTGCAGAAGTTGTCGGGCGGCCGCTTCCTCCTCGGGCTCGGCACCCAGGTGCGGGCACACATCACCCGTCGCTACGGTCTCGACTGGCACGCGCCGGCCCCGTGGATGCGTGACTACGTCAACGCGATGCGTGCGGTGTGGAACACCTGGCAGACGGGCGAGCCATTGCAGTTCGAAAGTGAGCACTATCAGCTCGACGTCATGGTCCCGTTGTTCGATCCCGGCCCGATCGAGCACCCTGACATTCCGGTCTACATCGCTGCGATCGGCCCGAACATGTGCGCCGTGGCAGGCGAAATTGCCGACGGCGTTCGCCTGCATCCCGTCTGCACCACGAAGTTCATCGACGACGAGGTGCTCCCGAACGTCATGCGCGGTGCCGCCCGCAGCGGCCGGCGACTCGACGATGTCGAGATCTGCCTGAAGCCCTTGATCGGTACGGCGCCCAACTCGGCGCGACTCGAACAGGTGGTCGAGACCGTCCGCGCTCGAGTCGCGTTTTATCTGTCGACCCCCTCGTACCGACGGACCTTTGAGCTGCACGGTTGGGGCGACATCGCACGCGAGGCGTCCCAACTGTCACGCGCCCAGCGTTGGGATGATCTACCCGGGCTTGTGCATGACGAGATGCTGCATACCGTCGCCACGATCGGCACCTACGACGAGATCGCGACCAAGTTGAACGACCGCTTCGCCGAACGACTCGATCGCATCGAGTTTTCGATTCCCGTCAACAATGCAGACGACGCGGACGCCTTCCGCCAGATCTTGGGTCAGCTCAAGTAGCCGTCGATCCCTGACGGTCAAGGGCCTGGGGCTGCTACTTGAGGGACGACGGGGCCGAAGTTACGAGACCACCGACGCCGGCCGACCAGCGAGCACAGCCAGCGCGTTGTCGACAGCGTGTTCGAACAGCCGCCGGCGACCGGCCGCTGTTGACGACGCGATGTGCGGCGTGATGATCACATCTGGCCGACCCAGCAAAGGATGACCGACAGGGAGCGGCTCGGGTTCAGTGACATCGAGTCCCGCGCCGGCAACCTGTCCGGCCTCGAGTGCCGCGAGGAGCGCCTCCTGATCGATCAACGGACCGCGCGCGCAGTTGACGATGTACACGCCTCGTCGCATTGTCTGAATCGTTGCGGCGTCGATCAGATGCCGTGTCGTTGGAGTCGACGGTGCGTGCAACGAGACGACGTGCGCTGTTCGGAACAACTCGTCGAGGTTCACCAATCTGACGCCGTCGACAGAACTCGACGACAGACCCGGGTCGTGTGCAACCACGTTCATCCCCAAGGCTTGGGCGGCGACCGCAACGCGCGAACCGATGCGCCCAAGGCCAACGAGTCCGAGCGTTGCGCCGTCGAGTTCGAGCGACGTGGCGACTTTTGGCCCGCCCAGGCCAGCTGCTGCGCTCGCCATGTGGGTCGGCAGTTCCTTGGTCACTGCGAGCAACAGCATCATCGCGTGCTCCGCAGTTGACACCGTTGGCGAGTCTGGGCCGTTGCAGACCACCACCCCCGCCGCTCTGGCAGCATCGAGGTCAACGTTGTCGTATCCAATTCCCATGCGTGAGATCACTCGCAGCTCCGGGAATCGGGCGAATCGTTCTGCGTCCCATTGGTGACCAATGCCAATCACCGACGCGGCGACGCCCACCAGCTCGGTGTCTGTCGAGCCGACGAGCCGGGCCGACTCTCCGACATAGGCCAGGTCGGCATCGAGGATCGGCCGATCGAGGTGCAAGACGGGAAGGTCGTGGTCGGGCATGGACTGATCATCTCGCAGTCAGTCCGCTGTCGGCGAACCCGCGACACGCCGGCTCGGAAACTCGACAAGACCCCCGAAGACGCTGCCAGAGCATCTACCAGGAATTCTGTTGTGGGCGCAGAGGGACTCGAACCCCCGACATCTGCCATGTAAAGGCAGCGCTCTAGCCAACTGAGCTATGCGCCCGAACTCAGCGACGGAGTGTAGCGGCGACGCTGTGACCCAGCCCTCGCAAAGGCACCGAGTGCCTACTCCAGCCCAATGTGATGGGAACTTGGGCCGATCTCCGGCCCTTGCCAGCTGTGATCCGATTCAGAGAGGCGTGGACCCGCTGGATACGAGATCGCATCGCCCTGTGTAGGTGATCGACCACCAATCACACCCCCTGAGCACCAATTGCCTGATCAAAGACCTTGCGCTGCAGGGACTCCGGCGCGATTATGAAACTGGGTCCGTGAGAGCGTCCATCAGGAATCCAGCGTCGGGCTTCGGCCCGGTCGACTGATTCAAGCCCATCCCTGCTACGGGACTGACGCACCTCACGGGCCCCTTCGCGTCCGGGCCGCAATCAACTCGTCAAGCAAGGCGCCGCCTGACGCCACAACCGGTGTGCGCCGATCAACGTGGTTGAGCACCGTGAGGTCTCGCCCGAGAGCATCGGCCGCACAGCCGCCAGCCTCCTCGAGAATCAAGACCGACGCCAAGTAATCCCACACACCATGTGAATCCGTGGTCGTGTCGACGTAGCCGTCAAATCCACCGCGGGCCACCGCCGCGATGTCGAGCGCTGCGGCTCCCATCGCGCGGAATTGCTGCCAGCCCCAGTGCGCCGGCGGCAAACCGTTCACGGCGATGATCGACTCCGAAAGCGACGACCGCGGACCGACCAGGATTGGCTGACCATTCCGGTTCGCTCCGCGATCCCGCACAGCGGTGTACCGATCGCTTGTCGCGAGGTTGCTCACCATCGCCACCGTCGGCACGCCATCGCTGACCAAGCACAACGCCGTCGCGCACCACGGCAGCCCCAGGCTGGCGTTCGTCGATCCGTCGAGTGGATCGACCACCACGACGTCACGTCCGAGTTCGCCACCCTGCTGTTGCAGTCCCGATTCCTCGGACAACACGTCGAACCCCGCAGCAAGCAGCGGCTGGACACAGACCTCATCGACATCGAGATCGATGGCGTATTGTCCGGAACGCAGGCCCGACGCGCCCCAATCTGCGTTGGCCCCAACCACCTCAGCGGCGCGGTCACAGATCGACGCGAACAGATCGAGCGTCGCCCTCGCCTCAACCGGTATGACAGAAGCGTCGCTGTTGTTGGTCGAGTCCACGCCACGGACGGTAGTGTCCGGAGCGATGGCAGTCATCGACGTTGCAGGATTCATTGCCGATGTGAAGAGCCAGGCCATCGACTCTGGCTTTCATGTTCACGACGAACGACACTTCGTCGAGACATATTCACTCCGCCAGTTGTGGGAAGTCGACCTCCACCCCGAGGAAGCTTGTTCGGGCCCGATCGACCTCCACCTCTCACTTGATGTCGATCCCAGGGCGATGCTCGGGTTCGAAGACGAGGTGATGAAGCTCGATGACCTCGACGACCCACCACCGCACGGCTTCAGCTTTCCATTGCTGTTCACGTGGACGTTGCCGCCCCTTCCCGAACCGCCCGACCTGCTGGTGCTCGCTACGGACCTCGCTGGCATCGGCGGCATGGACCTTCCCGTCGAGGTGTCCGCCATCGACTCGTTCCCGAGCGTCACCGATGCGCCAGAGCGAAGCCTCTCAATGGTCGCCAAGATGACCGTCGACCTCGCCGACGTCTACATGAATCAGGACCAGGCTGTCACGACTGCACTCGATCGATGCAAACACGTCAGCCTCTACCTGCTCGAGCACGCACCCGCGTGGCTCGGCGACTACTTACACTGAGCCGATGCGAGTTCATGAACTGATCGACATCCTCAGCGACCAACCGCCGGAGACCGAGGTCGAGATTGCCATTGTCGCCCCGGTGGATGCCGACAATGATGACATCACGGTCGACCGATACTTCGTTGACGGTGTGCTCCCCTGGCAAGATGCCGAGGACGACGAGGAGAGCGACAATCCGGGCGAGCTCACCATTTGGCTGGTCGGCGGCGAAGAGCCCGACGTCAACGCCTTCCTGGACGCGATCGAACAACCCGACGCCTGAACATCACCGATGAGGTCTGTCCTCGTCTGTGATTCCAGGGGTGTTAGCTCAGTTGGTTAGAGCAGCGGACTCATAATCCGTCGGTCCCGGGTTCGAGCCCCGGACGCCCCACCAGTCGCATCCACTGCCCGAAAACGACGAAGGCCCACCGGCTTGCGGTGGGCCCTCTTCGTTGGCTCCGGGGGTGGGGCTCGAACCCACGACAAGCGGATTAACAGTCCGCTGCTCTGCCAGCTGAGCTACCCCGGAAGGCAGGAGCCGAGGCGAGGCTATCGGTCAGAGACCGACCCTCCCACTCTCGATTCGAGGTCTATTCGACCTCGAGGAATTCTCTGAGCCGTTGGCTTCGTTGGGGGTGGCGGAGCTTGGCCAAGGTCTTGGCCTCGATCTGGCGAATTCGCTCACGCGTCACACCAAATTCCTTGCCGACCTCTTCGAGCGTTTTGGCCTGGCCGCCGTCGAGACCAAACCGCAACCGGACAATGTCCTGCTCACGCTCTGAGAGTTCACCGAGCACTTCACCGACCGCGTCAGACAGCATCACTTTGGCCGCAGCGTCGGCCGGGCTGACGACAGAGTCGTCCTGGATGAAATCGCCCAAGTTCGACTCGTCTTCCTCGCCGACCGGCGAATCGAGTGACAACGGATCTTGCGAATAGCGCAGCAGTTCACGGACTCGATCCGGCTCGAGTTGGACGCGTACCGAGATCTCTTCGATCGTGGGTTCACGCTCCAATTCTTGGTGCATCGAACGCTTCGCCCGCGTGACACGGTTCATGTGCTCGACCATGTGGACTGGAATGCGAATCGTGCGGGCCTGATCTGCAATCGATCGAGTGATCGCCTGACGAATCCACCAGGTGGCATACGTTGAGAACTTGAAGCCCTTGGTGTAGTCGAACTTGTCGACCGCACGCATCAGACCCAGGTTGCCCTCTTGGATGAGGTCGAGCAGTTGCATACCCCGGCCCGAATAGCGCTTGGCGATGCTGACGACGAGGCGCAAGTTGGCTTGCGTGAGTTCGCTCTTGGCTCGCTCACCCCGATTGACCGCACGGGTCAGCATGCGCCCCTCGACACCATCGATGGGCTTGCCAGCTTCGGCCGCCTCGTCGATCTTGCCCGCAGCGATCAGCCCTTCTTCGATCAACTGCGCCAGGCGGCGCTCATCGTCGGTCGTGAGTAAGTCGACCTGACCAATCTCACGCAAGTACATCCGGACGGCGTCAGAGGTCCCGCCCTCGCCCTTCGGCGACGACTTCTTCATCCGCCGCCCCCGTCGCCGACTGAGCAGCTTCTCGTCCGCGTCGTCAGGAAGCGGTGCTTCCACCGGCTCGACGGTGACCTTGTGCAAGATGTCCGCGACCTCGTCGTGATCGTCGCCGTGCCCCTCGACGGCATCGTCGATGGTGATGCCGTGTTCGGCCATCTTCGACTGCACATCGACCAGCACGTCCCCGGTCAATTCGACGTGCCGGAGGACAAGCGTCAAGTCTTCGGCATGCACCTCACCAGATTCACGACCCTTGGCGACAAGCTTGTCCCACTCTTTGGCCTCAACACCCAAGAAGGGCGCGGCAGACACGCTCTCTGTGGGGTCACCAGCATCAGTGTTCCCCATCTGTGCGTTCCTCTGATCGTCGATGAAGCCAACCTAGCAATGACTCAGCCGCGGCGAGAGCGCGAGTGGGCTCGGTGTCTTGCAGCGCTTCGAGGTCGAGACGCGCCTGACGATCCTCGACCATCCCCTCGGGATCGATCACACGCACCCGCTGCTGCAACTCCCGACGACAGGCTGCTCCGATCAATGTGCGAGCTTCGACGTCTGCGACGAGGTTGAGGTCGACCACAGCGGCACGTTCGAGAATGTCGACAGCATCGGGAGGGGCAATCTCAATCGCCTTCGAGAGATCTCCGCCAGCCTCGCCAAGTGCGATGAACGCCATGCGGTTGACGTCATCGTCGAAGAGCTCTGCCAACAGCCACGGAGCGATCGAGTCCCAGTCTTGAACGAGCAGCACGAGGGCCGCAAACTCAGCATTTTGTACCGGACCTCGCGACCGCTTCTGCTGCACCTGAATGGCGGGACGCCGAGTTCCGCGCTCGGCCAGACGAACCATGTCGCTGACCGGCATCGACAGCTCCGCGGCGACTTCGCCGGCGTAGAGCATGCGGATCGACTTGTTGGGATGTTCGTTGACGACTGCCATCGCATCCTCAGCGAGTCGGACCCGGTGCTCGGGTGAGTCCTTCGGCCGACCGCGCATCGTGCGATCAAGTCGGAACTTGAGGAACGGCACCGGCTTGTCGACGGCTGCCACCAAAGCCTCCGGTTGCGACGAAGCCAGGTCACCAGGATCCTTACCGTCAGGGAGCCGAGCGACCAGCACTTCAACCTTGTGCTTCTCTTCCCACTCGTAGAACCGTTCCGCGGCTCCCTGACCAGCAGCGTCAGCGTCGAACGACAGCACCACTTTGCTGGCGTACCGTTTGAGCAGACGCACGTGTTCCTCGGTGAGCGCCGTGCCACAGGTGGCAACGGCGCGAGGCACGCCGGCACGATGGAAGCCGATCACGTCCGTATACCCCTCGCACACCACGACCTGGTCCTTCTTGGCGATATCGGCCTTTGCCCAGTTCAGCCCGTACAGCGTCTTGCTCTTCATGTAGATCGGCGTCTCCGCGCTGTTCTTGTACTTCGCTGGGTCGTCAGAGCCGGGAAGGATGCGCCCGCCGAACGCCAGCGCCTCGCCCGATTCGGAGAAGATCGGGAACATCACGCGACCGCGGAACGCGTCTTGCATCTTGTTGCGCCGGTTACGAAACGACAGCCCGACATCCTGCATCACATCGGCAGGCGCACCGAGATTGCGCGAGAGCTGATCCCAATCATCGGGAGCCCAACCAAGTTTGAACTGCCGAGCGATATCACCAGCCAGACCGCGCCGCCGCAAATAGTCGCGGGCGGCTCGAGCATCAGGAGATTCCAGCAGCCGCTGGTGATACCACTCGACCGCGTCGTTCATCGCTGCCGTCAGTTTCTTGCGGCGCGAGCGCTCTTCGGACTGTCCCGACGTCGTGTAGTTGAGTTGGATACCCGCCTTGGCCGCGAGGTGTTCGATTGCACCCGGAAAGTCAAGGTGCTCGATCTCTTGGATGAACGTGAAGACGTCACCGCCCTTGTCACAGCCGAAACACTTGTAGCGGCCCCGTTCCTCGGTGACGTTGAACGAGCCGCTCTTCTCTGCGTGAAATGGACACAGGCCGACCCAGTTCCGGCCGACCCGTTTGAGCGCGACGTACTGCTGGACGGTGTCGACAATCGACACGGTCGACCGCAGCCGCTCGATGTCTTCGTCGACGATCCCCATGCCTTCAGACTACGGCGTCGGCCTTGTCGCTGGAGGCGAATCGTCAGCGCCGTCGCCACCACCGACCACCAGGCCGGCCGCGACCATGGCCACCACCGCGGCAATCGCTGCGAGCATCGCGACCCTCGACGTCCGGCTGGCCCGAGGCGGCAACGGACGATCAGCAAAGTCGGCCTCGTCAAATTCGTCGGCGTCGTCAAACTCATCGTCGTAGATGGACACGTACGCCAGGATACGGCCGTGACATCGCCGGGCTCGGACGCGAACAAGGATCACGAAGCAGCCGATCCGAACGAACGACTTGAGGTTCTCCGTTCTTTGAGCTACTTCGAGGAAGAGGCGAGAACCGCCTGCGCCGCAGTGAGCCGAGCGATGGGCACCCGATACGGCGAGCACGACACATAGTCGAGTCCAATCTCGTGGAACAGCTCGATCGAAGCCGGGTCGCCACCATGCTCACCACAGACGCCCATCTTGAGTCCTGGTACAGCCTCCCGGCCCTGTTCCACAGCCAGGCGGAGCAGGGCCCCGACACCGAACTGATCGATCGTGTCGAACGGGTTGGCTGGGAGCAGACCGAGATCGAGGTACGCCGGCATCATTCGGGTCTCGACATCATCACGGCTGAAACCGAACGTCAACTGCGTCAGGTCGTTCGTGCCGAAGGAGAAGAAGTCAGCATCGTGGGCGATATCGCCAGCCCGCAGCGCTGCCCGCGGCGTCTCAATCATCGTGCCAATGGTGATGTCGCTGTGATCAGACTGTGTGGCCTCGATCTCAGCTTCGACCCACGATCGAGCGAGCGCAAGCTCTGGTCGGGTGACGGTCAGCGGAATCATCACCTCGACAATCGGATGCAGCCCTGCGTCGCGCAGCGTCTGCACCGCAGCCAGAAGTGCTCGCACCTGCATCGCATACAGGCCGGGTTTGAGCACACCGAGGCGCACGCCGCGTGTACCAATCATCGGGTTGTGCTCGGCCCACGTACGCGCGGCGCGTAACTCTTGCTGCTCGACATCAGACAACCCCTCGGTCGCTTCCTTCAACGTCAACTCGGCGACCGATGGCAGGAACTCGTGCAGCGGAGGATCGAGCAGGCGCACCGTGACGGGCAAGCTGTCCATGGCGCGCAGGATGTCTTCGAAGTCAGCCTGCTGTACCCGACCAAGCTCCTCGAGCGCTGCTCCTTCTTCGTCGGCATCGCGAGCAAGAATCATTCGACGGACCACAGGGAGTCGGTCTGCCGCGAGGAACATGTGCTCGGTTCGGCAAAGCCCAATCCCTTCGGCGCCCAGCTCGCGGGCCTTCATCGCATCGTCTCCGGTGTCTGCGTTCGCGCGGACGGCAAGGTGACCTGCTCTGATCTCGTCCGCCCAACTCAGCAGCGTAAAAAACTCCTCTGGCGGCCCGCCAGATGCGGTCGCCATCTCGCCGAGCACAACATCACCCGTCGCCCCATCGATCGAGATGACGTCACCCTCCTCCACGACGACATCGCCGACGCTGAAACAGCGATCGCCGATCACGATTGTGTCGGCGCCGACCACTGCGGGCGTACCCCAGCCGCGGGCGACGACGGCAGCATGGCTCACGAGCCCACCGCGTGTCGTCAGGAGCCCATTTGCCACCATCATCCCGTGCACATCTGCCGGCGTCGTTTCGTTGCGCACGAGCACGACGTCTTCGCCTCGGTCCGCGGCATCGGCAGCATCGTCGGCTGAGAAGTAGACCTTGCCGACACCTGCACCGGGTGACGCACCCAATCCTGACGTCAGGGCCACGGCCGCTGCCTCAAACTGCGCGTGGATCACATCATCGAGATCCGCCGCCGTGATCGAAAGAACTGCTTTCGCCCGTTCCGCAGCCGTGTCCCCACCCGCCAACGCAGCGGTGACCGCCAACCGCAACGAGTCAGCTCCTGTTCGCCAGTCCTTCATCCTGGCAACACTGCCATGTCTCCAGCCGATCACGGGACTCCATGCGTCCATCAACGACACCGGACCGCCGGGCTGACGCCCGTAGCATGGCCCCAATGTTCACGCTGCTCGGCTTCAAAGTGCATGTGCAGCCCGGCTTCGTGATGTTCATGGCACTCATCGTCATCGTGTACGGGGACGAGTTCGGGTTGTGGCTGGCCGGGGCCATCGCCGTGTTCACGATCATTCACGAACTCGGCCATGCCGTCTCGGCTCGCCAGAATGGCGCTCACGCAGAAATTTCTCTCGGCTTTCTCGCCGGCTATGCGTCGTATGCACCCACGCGCCCGATCTCGCGCCTCGGTCACGCCGTCATCTCATTCAGCGGACCAGGAATCCACATCGCCAGCAGCATGGCGCTGTTGCTAGCTCTCGGCGCCAACCCGTTGGACCGTTCGTCGTTCGACGCCAACGCCGCAACCTCAGCGATCTGGTGGGCCGGGCCAGTGATCGGCGCGCTCAACTTGATTCCGATCTTGCCACTGGATGGCGGTCACATCGTGTTGCAGGGCCTTGACCGCCTTTTTCCCGGCCGCTCAGATCGCATCATGCTGCTGTTCTCCATCACCGTGACAGGCATCGCTGCTGCGGTGATGTTCGTCAGCCCCAATCTGCGCGGCTTTGGTATCTTCATCGCGTTCTTGATGGTCACGCAGTTACAGATGCTGGGTGCCTCGAAGGAACCGCAGTCACCCTGGATCTCGGCGAACAATGCGCTCGAAGCCGGCAAGGAGAACCGTGCGCGGCGACTGCTGGTCGCGGCTCTCAGCCACTCCCGGCCCGACGCAGTACCGATGGCGCTTGCGCTCGAGTCCGGTCAGCTTCGTGCGCTGGTCGAGCTGCTCCCCGACCCCAAACCGTTTGGGGACCCCACCAACGAATATCTGCTCGCCAACATTCTGATCTCGCTCGGCGAGTTCGAAGACGCCGCGCACTACGCGGCAGGCAGCTTCGAACGGAACCCGAACACGCTGAGCGCATCAGCGGTTGCGCGTGCTTCCGGGGCGTTAGGAGATCAGGGCACAGCGATCGGGTGGTTGCGCGCGGCTGCCAACGTCGGCACTTCGCCGGCCGGGCTCGCATCGGTTATCGACGGATCTCCCGAGTTGATCGGCCTGCGAGAACACCCCGAAGTGCAGGCCATCCGTCGCACGCTGTCGCGCGTCTAATTCAGATCTCAGTCCAGGTGGGCGGGCAGGCGGCCCACGTCATTGCCGCGCTTCACGTAGGCCAGGGCCGTGGTGCCGCTGACGCTGGTCACCTCGGCGAGGTCGTCAATGCGCTCGCCGACTGCGGTGCCATCGGGGACGTCAAGGATCCGAAGTGTCTTCGGCGCGTCGGCACCACGGCTATCCATTCTCTCGACCAGTTCCTGTCCTGGGTAGCAACCCTTGGTGAAGTTGACCGACAGTGGAACGACGCCCGTCACCGCAGGAATCGTCTCGCCCGAAACGATCTCGGCGCCCATCCGAGGCCAACCGGCAGCGATGCGAGCTGCTTCGTGGCCAGCTGACGGCGCCGAGTTCTCGGCGGGCACCAGCGACGAGTCGGCCTTGACGCGAATCTTGAATCGATTGATTCGTGCCTCGAGTGTCTCGCCGAACCCTGCGTCCGTGTCGAGGACGAACGTCAAGTCGGCAGTCCTCGTGATTCGGGCCAGGACGTCAATCTTCCCGTTCGGCGCAAGCACCAGCGTCCATCGCGTCTCACCAACCTCGATGTCCCGGATCTCCTGCGCGATCTGCGACTGCAGATACGTGAGGGCGTCATCGCCTTCGACAGTGAGACGATCGCGGGCTGATTCGTCGATGAATGGCAGGTCGGCGGAATTCTGCATCGGCCCAGTCTGGACCGAGCCGAGCGATCTGGCACACTGCGATGCAATGAGCAATGACCACTTCGACGCGAGCTCAGATCGACAGGGGTTCGGCCGCGACGGACTCGATCAACTCGCACAACGAGCCGTTGACGCCGTCCTGCGTCTCGTGCGGCGGGCCTCCGCGCTCGCGACCGGCGTGTTGTTTCTGACGATCGTGATCAGTGTGGGCGGGTTCTTCCTCGGTATCGCCGCACTCGACGGCGGCATCGAAACGGTGTGGACCGTCCTCGGCGCCGTGTTTGCCTTCATTGCCATTGCCTCAGTAACCACGGCCCTTTCGCGGCTCCGCTCGGTGCGCAAAAACACCGACGCGCTCCTCATCGAGATTCGCTCGCTGATCGCCGGCAACACGCAAACGCAACGCACCGTCATCGAGACCATCGAATCAACCGACGCGTCGCAAGGCGACAGTGTCGTTGCCGTTTCACGCCAGTTCTTCTCTCTGCAAAACGAAGTTGGCGATCGCTCTGGTCAGTTCAAAAGCCTCGGCCTCGCGCTCACCGCCGTGACCAGCTTCGCAGGACTCATTGCCCTCGCGACCATGATCACGTTCGTGTTCGCCGGCCTCAGCGTGATTTTTCTGATCGCCCTCGCCCTGTAAGGGTCAGGCTTGCGTGCCCGCTTCGCGTCGCGCCGCTGTCATGCGGCGCGCACCGGGAATCGCTGCCAGCAGGGCTGCGGCCTTGTTGCGGCACTCGAGGTCTTCGTCGTCCGGCACCGAGTCAGCCACAACGCCGGCCCCAGCCTGCAGGCTTGCCGTTTTACCGTCGCCCGTGACAAACATCGTACGAATCGCGATGGCCGTGTCGAGGTTGCCGGACCAGTCGATGTAGCCGACCACTCCCCCGTACGGTCCACGCTTGACCGGCTCGAGTTCATCGATGATCTCCATCGCTCGGACCTTCGGTGCACCCGACAGTGTTCCTGCTGGCAACGTGGCACGCAGTACATCGATCGGCCCGAGCTCATCGCGCAATTCCCCCGACACCTGCGAGGTCATGTGCATCACATGGCTGTACCGCTCGAGCGTCATCAGCTCATCAACGTGCACGGTGCCGAACTTCGACACCCGGCCGACATCGTTGCGGGCAAGGTCAACCAACATCACGTGCTCGGCGCGCTCTTTTGGATGCTCCTGCAACTCAGCGGCCATCAGGCGATCATGCTCGTCCGTCTTGCCGCGCCGACGCGTCCCGGCGATCGGCCGGGACACCACCTTGCGGTCGAGCAATTGCACCATCGGCTCGGGCGACGACCCGACGATCGTCAGCTCATCGTGCTTGACGTAGTACATGTAGGGCGACGGATTCACCTGCCGGAGCACGCGATAGAAGTCGAACGGATCGGCCTCGAGTTCAATGTCGTACCGCTGGGCCAGCACCACTTGAAAAATGTCGCCGGCGACGATGTAATCCTTTGCCGCTTCGACGGCGCGTTGATACATCCCGTTCGGCATCGTCGATGCGAGAACGGGGAGGTCGTCTTCGAGAGATGGCGGGGCGACCGGCGTGTATGGCAGCGGTTGCGCCAGCTGTTTGACCGCCTCGCTGACCCGCTGAACGGCCGCGTCGTAGGCCGTGTCGAGGTCAACTGCGCTCAGGCCAAGCGTGGGGACGCTTTCGATGAGGTAGACCCGCTGCCGCCAGTGATCGAATGCGGCAAGCGAACCAATGACAGACATCACCGCGTCGGGGTAGCTTCGGTCGTCGTTCGGCGTTCCAGGCAGGTGCTCGACCTCACGAACGATGTCGTAGCCGAGGAAGCCCATAATGCCGCCGTGTAGCGGCGGAAGGTCAGGGAACGACGGACTGCTGTACGCGCCGAGCAGCGCTTCCAACGCAGCAAGCATTCCATCGCCAGTCGGAATGCCGTCAGGCACCGGGCCATCGATCTCAACGGTGCCATCGCGCAGGATCAGCGTGGCCGACGGGTTGCGACCGACGAATGAGAAACGGGCCCACCGCTCGGCGCCTTCGACCGACTCAAGCAGGAAGCCGGGGCCGTCACCAACAAGCTTGGTGTACGCGGCAACCGGCGTTTCGAGATCAGCAAGCAACTCAGTCCATACGGGCACCACCGTGTGCTCGGCGGCGTGCGCGTGGAACTCGGCCCGTGTCGGTTGGAACTGCATCAGCCGAAGCTGCTGAAGAAGCAGGTGCGCGCACCGGTGTGGCAGGCACCTGCGCCTTCTTGCTCGACCTTGAACAGCAACGCGTCAGCGTCACAATCGTAGAACGCTTCTTTGACGAACTGGCGATCACCGCTGGTGTCACCCTTGCGCCAAAGTTCCTGACGGCTGCGTGACCAGTAGACCATGCGTCCCTCGGCGAAGGTCATCTTCAACGACTCTTCGTTCATCCACGCGAGCATCAAGATGTCGCCGCTATCGACATCCTGGGCAATGGCCGTGATCAGGCCGTCGCTGTTGTATTTGAGTCCGGCCAACTGCTCGTCGGTCGCTGCGATCGTGATCCCGTCAGGCATGAATCCAGCCTACGGACGTGGCGGCCGCTCCATCCGGTCAGATTTCAGCTGTCGACGATTTGTGACACCTGCACGGCCGACTCAGCATTCGTGAAGTTCGGAACGTCAGCGAGCGCCTCGCCTGCGCTACCCATGCCAGCTTGCATGGCTTCCATCGACTCGAAGTACAAGTTGCCGACCGCGATGTACGGACCGTTGATGCCGGACTCGATGTCCCATCTCGCCGGCTTGATCGTACGGTCGACGATTTCCATGTGCTTGGTCTTGTAGTAGTCCATGTCGAATGTGGCATCGTCGCCGCTCGGGTACATGACGCTGACTTTGATCATCGGTTGCTCCTGGTGTTGTTGAAACGGCCAACGTAGGCCATCACGACCCTCCGAACGCGCAGCGGACTAGAGATAGAGCCCGGTGGATGCTTCGATGCGCTCTGCGGCAACCGCGTGGAGCTCACGCTCGCGGAGCATGACGTAGTCCTCGCCCTGAACTTCAACCTCGTACCGATCGTCGGGACTGAACAGCACCTTGTCGCCAATCTCACAGCTCCGAACGTTTTGTCCCTGCGCCACGACGGTCGCCCAGACGAGACGTTTCTGAACCTGCGCCGTTGCCGGAATCACAATCCCGCCGGATGACTTACGGTCAGTGCCCTTGTCCGAGACCTTCACGAGCACGCGGTCGTTGAGCATTTTGATCGGCAGCTTGTCGTCAACGCTCGATGTGGGGCCAGCCATGGGCGCCGAGGGTACCGTGGCATTGTCATGACGCGAACCGTGCAGTTCACCACCTCTGATGACGTCACCCTCAACGGCGACCTGTCCATCCCCGACGCTCCCCGGGCCGCCGCGATTATTTGCCATCCGCATCCGCAGCACGGCGGCAACCGACAGAACAACGTGGTGCAGGTGCTCTTCGATGCACTCCCCGGCGCAGGGATCGCGGCGCTGCGTTTCGACTTCCGAGCGGCGTTCGACCACGGCCGAGGCGAACGGCTCGATGCCACGACAGCAGTGGACTTCGTGTCCGCCGAGGTGCCGGGCGTCCCGCTGTTCGCCGTCGGCTACTCGTTCGGCGCCGCAATAGTGCTCGGATTGGACGACGACCGCCTCGCAGCCAAGGTGCTCGTCGCGCCCCCGCTCGCGGCGATGGATGTGAGCCGGGGCATGGACGTTGCCACGCTCATCCTCACGCCCGCCCACGACCAGTTCTCGTCCCCGGACGCAACTGAGGCGATCATCTCGGAGTGGCCACAGACCACCCACGAGACCATCGCCTCAGCAGATCACTTCCTTGTCGGCCGCACCGCGCACATCGCGGAACACACCCTGAAATTCCTCACCACCTGATCGTTTGTGTCCGAGATTCTGCGGACCGGTCCGCAGAAATCCCGACGCAAACAATGCACGCAGGGATCAGCGCTTGACGGCGGCTCGCATCTCTTCGTCGACCTCGTCGGTGATCAACGGGATCACGTCGATCGCGGCGAAGTTTTGCTCAACCTGGCTGACCTTCGACGCTCCGGTGATGACGCTCGACACCATCGGGTGTTTCGCCGCCCAGGCAAGCGCCAACTGCGCCATCGAGCAATCAAGGCGGTCAGCGATGGGACGCAGATTCTCGACCTGTGCCAGCGCGTCGCCGTCAGACAGACGGTCTTGCAACCACTCGTAGCCGGCGAGGGCACCGCGGGAGTCCTCGGGAATGCCGTCCTTGTACTTGCCGGTGAGCAAGCCAGACGCCAGCGGGCTCCAGATGGTGTTGCCGTAGCGGTAGTCCTCCCACAGCCGGGCATAGTTCTTCTCGACGTTGCGTCGTTCGAGCAGGTTGTACTGGCTCTGCTCGGTCACCGGCTTGTGCAGGTGATGCTTGTCGGCGATTTCGATGGCGCCACGAATCTCTTCGGCCGTCCACTCGCTGGTTCCCCAGTACGTGGCCTTGCCGGACGACACGATGTCGCTCATTGCCCGCACGACTTCCTCAAGCGGCGTCTCGGGATCGCAGCGGTGGCAATACAAGACATCGACGAAGTCGTGCTGGAGGCGTTCGAGTGATGCATCGATCCCTTGCATCAGGTACTTGCGGTTGAGCGTGTTCCGCATGTTCGGTGTCTCACCGTTGATGCCCCAGTAGAGCTTGGTAGTCAGGACATAGGACCAGCGTTCCCATCCGAGGTCGCGAAACGCTTTGCCCATGATCTCTTCGCTCTTGCCGCCGGCATACGCCTCGGCATTGTCGAAGAAGTTGCAGCCGGCCTCGCCCGCGGCCTCGATGCACTCGGTGGCCAGCGTGTTGTCGAGCTGGGTGTCGAAGGTGACCCAACTACCGAGCGACATGATGCTGACCTTCATGCCGGTGTTGCCGAGGCGCCGGTATTCCATGTTGGGATTGACTTTGGGGGTTGCCATGACCGGACAGTACCCAAGCAGCAAGCTGTCCGTCGTGCCGACCGAACAGAGCGCACGTCAAACCACCGCCTTTTCGTGCGCTTGGCGTGATCGGCGACGCGACCAATCAGATCTGCGCGGCGAGTCCCCCGGCGCGGTCAGCGGCAATTTGTTCGGCCATCTGGGCAACTGCTGCCCCGCGCATCTTTCGGATCGTCACCGCATAGGCCTTGCTATCAAGCGCAGCAAACTCAGTGGCCTGAGCAATCGCCGCGTCGAGCACCGCGTCCGGGGCGACAGCCTCGTCAAGGTAGCCAGCATCGACCGCGCCCAAAGCGTCGGTGATCCGCGCCGTCGGAATCGCTCGCTGGAGATGTCGCTGACTCAGCCGCTCGCCCGCAAGGGTCAGCGCCCAGTCCGGAAGTGTCATACCGATGGCCACCTCATTGAGGCCGATCTTGCAGGGCTGATCGGCTCCAATTCGAACATCGCACGCCAACAGGATCAACGCGCCCGCGGCCAGGGCGTGGCCCGTGCACGCTGCGACGACGGGCACTTTGGCCGCATAGATCGAGCGGCAGAGCTCGCCACCGTTGGCGACCAGATCGGCCATCGCGGCCATGTCGCCGGCCAGCATCACGGTGAGGTCGAACCCGGCGGAGAACTTGCCCTCGCGGCCGTGCAGCACCACGGCGTGAATGCTGTCGTCGCCTTCCGCCTCGCTGATTGCTTCGCTGATCGCGATGATCATGTCGTTCGACAACGCATTCGCCTTGCCGTCGTCCAGATGGCAGATCAGGACGCCCGCGCGCCGTTCCGTCGTGACCAATGCATCGCTCATTCCCTGAAAGTTACGCACTCACAACGTTTGTGTACGAGTTTCTGCGGACCGGTCCGCAGAAACCCCGACACAAACGGGAAGGAGTGACGGGAAGGAGTGACGGGCTCAGACGCCGGCGGGGCGCACGGTGATGCCGGCGGCGGTCATCACGTCTTTGGCTTCGGCAACCGTGTGCTCACGAAAGTGAAAAATCGACGCAGCCAAGACAGCATCGGCGCCGCCCTGGGTCACGCCATCGGCCAGGTGTTCAAGCGTGCCGACTCCCCCGCTGGCGATGAGTGGGACGTTGACCCGATCAGCGATTGCTCGAGTCAGGTCGAGATCGAAGCCTTCGCGAGTGCCATCACGATCCATCGACGTGAGCAGCAACTCACCGGCACCCAGCCGCACCGCCTCTGCAGCCCAGTCGACCGCATCAATGCCGGTCGGGGTGCGCCCGCCGTGCAGGTAGACCTCCCAGCCATCGGCCGGTACCTCGGGAGCGGGGCCGCTGACATCGCCGTCGGGGCGACGTCGACGAGCGTCGATGGCGCACACCACACATTGGGAGCCGAACTCGGCTGCAATCTCAGTGATCAGCTCTGGCCGTTGCACGGCTGCGGTATTGACGCTCACTTTGTCGGCACCGGCACGGAGCATGCGTCGAGCGTCTTCGAGCGTTCGAATGCCACCGCCGACCGTGAACGGGATGTAGACCTGCTCGGCGACGCGATGCACCATTTCAATCGTGGTCTCACGGTTGTCGCTCGAGGCAGTGATGTCGAGAAACACCAGCTCATCGGCACCCTCGAGGTCGTAGCGGGCCGCGAGCTCGACCGGGTCGCCAGCGTCACGTAGGTCGACGAAATTGGTGCCCTTCACGACCCGGCCATCAGCCACGTCGAGACATGGGATGACGCGCGCCGCCTTCATCGGTCGGCTCCTTGCGCCCGGGCCAATGCAGCCAGGCCTGCCGCCACCGTGAAGCGACCCTCGTAAACCGCCTTGCCGGTAATGACACCGCCGAGTCCAGGAATTGCCGCCAACAACTCGATATCGGCGAGGCTCGACACCCCTCCGGACGCAATGACGGGCGCGCCGGCGAGTTCTGCGGAGCGAGTGAGTCCCTCGACGTCCGGTCCTTCGAGCATTCCGTCGCGACCGATGTCGGTGATGACGAAGACATCAGCCGTTGGGAAGCGCTCGTACGCATCATCGAGCATGACGCCACTTCCCTTCGTCCATCCGTGCACCGCAAGTTCACCGCTGCGATGGTCGAGGCCGACAGCGACCGGCACCACCTCTGAGGCCAATGCAACCAAGGCGGGGTCGCGCACCGCGGCCGAGCCCATGACCACGCGGGCCACGCCGGCATCGGCGAGCTGACGGGCATCGTCGACCGAACGCACGCCACCGCCCGTCTGCACCCGGCTCGTGCCCTGGACTGCAGCAGCGATAGCCGCAACGACCGGCCGGTTGACGGGGTCACCCGACTTCGCGGCGTCGAGGTCGACAACGTGAATCCACGGCGTCCCGGCATCGGCGAAGCCGCGCGCCATCGCAACCGGATCGGTGCCGTACTCGGTCTCATCGGCGTAATCGCCCTGCCGGAGCCGGACGACGCGCCCTCCAAGCAGGTCAATGGCCGGGTACAACTCGATCATGCCGATACCTCGTTGCTCGGTACTGCCGATGTTGCTGCGGATCGAGCGCACACCTCGACGAAGTTCGACAGCAACGCCAGTCCGGGCGCGCTCGACTTCTCTGGATGGAATTGAGCAGCAAACACGTTGTCAAGCCGGAACGCGGCGTTCAGCGTGGTCCCGTACTCGACCGTTGCGACCACAACAGCCGGATCATCGGGCACGCCGTGCAGTGAGTGCACGAAGTACAGCCAAGGCTCGTCACCGAGACCGACGAGCATCGGGTCGGCAGCGACGATGTCAAGACGATTCCACTGCATCTGCGGGATCTTTGGTCCAGCGACCGGCTCGGTCGGGATCCACGTAATCGTTCCTGGGATGACGCCAAGACCACGCGCTTCAGGGTTTTCCTCAGACTGGCTGAACAGCATCTGCATACCGACACAGATGCCAAGAAACGGACGCCCAGACGCAACCGCATCGAGCGCCGGCTGTTCCAGACCGCTCGACCGCAGGGCGTCCATACAAGCGCCAAATGCCCCGACACCGGGCAGCACCACGCCGTCGGCATCCGCGATGACCTCGGGGTCAGCGGTCAAACGCGCATCGGCGCCGCCTCGCTCGAGTGCCTTTTGCGCCGAATGAACATTGCCGATCCCGTAGTCGAGTACCGCGACCAGCGGCCGCACCCCGCCCGGTGAAGCAGCGGCCGTCACAGCACGCCCTTGGTCGACGGCACCCCACCTGCATCATCGATGCGAACGGCGTCACGAAGCGTGCGCGCCAACCCCTTGAAGGTTGCCTCGATGACGTGGTGGGTGTTGCGCCCCCGGATCATCTCGACGTGCAGAGTGATGCCAGCCGACGTGGCGAACGACGAGACGATGTGCTCTGCCAGTTGCGGGTCGAATGCAGGGTCGCCGAGCGGCAGGCTCTCAGGCATGTCGACGTGCCACTCGACATGCGGACGGCCCGAAAGGTCGAGCGCGACGTCGATCAGGGCCTCATCGAGCGGATAACGGCCGCTTGCAAAACGTCGGACGCCGGCTTTGTCACCCAGAGCTTCGGCGAAACACTCCCCGAGCGTGATCGCCACGTCTTCGACCGTGTGATGCGTGTCGATGTGTAAGTCACCGACTGCCTGCACTCTGAGATCGAACCCGCCGTGGCGGCCAAGCTGATCAAGCATGTGGTCGTAGAACGGAATGCCGGTTGAAATGTCGGTCGTGCCGGATCCGTCGAGGTCGATCGAAACCTCGATCGATGTCTCCTTGGTCGAGCGGCTACGGCTGGCGGTGCGACTCATCGGTCGGCTCCATTCTGTTCGGTCTGGGGATGACTGCGAAAGTCAGCGGTAGAAGCACTGAGTACATCGGAGAGCGCACTCAGGAATTCGGAGTTTTCGTCGCGTGTGCCAACGGTGACGCGCAGGCAGTTCGCCAGACGCGGCCAGCCCGAACAGTCACGAATCAACACGCTGCGGTCGACGAGGCCCTGCCACACCGCACGGCCGTCGTGGCCGTCAGGCCGAAACAAGACAAAATTCGCTCCACTCGGAATCACCGTGAGGCCCAAAGCCTCGAGTTCAGAACTGATCCGCCCGCGCTCAGCAACAATCTGTGCGACCCGATCATCCATGTCCTCGACATAACGCAGCGCGAGCCGACCAGCGATCTGCTTCACCGTGTCGAGGTGGTACGGAAGCACCACTTTCTCAAGCTCGGCGACCAACCAGGTCGGACCAACGAGGTAACCGAGACGCGCTCCCGCCATCGACCACGTCTTAGAGAACGTGCGGGTGACCACCAGCGGCGTGTCTTCGTCAACGAGATCGAGTGCCGTCCAGTCGGCGAACTGGGCGTAGGCCTCATCGACAACGACAAGGCCGGGTGCGAAGTCGAGGAGCTGCTGTACGCGATCGGCCGGCTCGACGAGACCGGTGGGATTATTGGGAGACGTCAAAAAGACGACGTGCGGTTGGTGCTCGGTGAGAACCCGTTCGACTTCGGCAGGGTCAAGCGTGAAATCCTCGGCGCGCTCGCCCTCCACCACGGTGGCACCGGTGATGCGGGCGATCTGTGCATGCATCTGGTACGTCGGCTCGAACGTCGCGACGACGCGGCCGGGACCCGCGTAGGCAAGCAGGACTGTCTGGAGCACCTCGTTGGATCCGTTTGCGACGAAGACCTGTGCCGCATCGACACCGTGGCTCTCAGCGATGGCGACGCGCAACGCCATCGCTGCGCGGTCCGGATATCGATGCCATTCGACTTTCGAGACCTCCGCGGCGACGGCTTCGCGGAACGCGTCAGGTGGCGGTGTCGGTGACTCGTTGGTGTTCAACCGGACACGAACGTCGACCTGGGCCGAGTGATAGCCCTCGAGGGCACGGAGGTCGTCGCGAACAGGAATCACGCAGCTGAAGGGTACCGACGGAGAGGCCCAGCTCTCGGGATCGTTTCGGTCGTTTCGCCCGCCGATAGCGTCGGAGCGTGGCTGCCTCACTCGAACGCACGTCGTCGGAACTCTCGACCATTGCCGACAACGTCGGCCGCTACCGCGAACGGGTAGCTGGTCTCGCCGAGCCGTTCGTCGGTACCGAGCGCGACGACATCGTCGGGGCAATCCACGAAGCGGAGCGCCAACTTCGCTCCGCCGAGCGCACCCTGCAGCGCGCCATTCGCCAAGTCAGCTGAAAACGAAACGACGACCCCTCGGAAGGGGCCGTCGTTCGGCGAGGTCAGGCGGCGGATGCCCGACACTCGCGGCAAACAGGTTGGCGGGAACCTTGTTTGCAGGAAAGACCGTACTCCCCTCCGGGCCGAGGGTCCAACTGGACGGCTCCGCCCGGGCAAAAGGGCAGGAAGCTGGACCGGTAACCTGGCCCCGTGCGATGTCTTGAGATCAAACGTCAGATGGAAGATGATGACATCGCCACGGTGAACGAGCTGCTCGACGCTGCAGCGCGCGCCGATGGACGGCGGCCGCTGTCCGATCACCTCTACCTCGACCTCGTCAATGGCGGCCACAACGGGTTCGCCGGGCTGCTTGCATCGGAGCCAGGCCACGATCATCCGGTTGCGTACGCCCAAGTGTCGCGGGGTAACGACTCCTACGCGTTCGAGCTGGTGGTCCATCCGCACCACCGATACGAGATGGCCACGATCGGCCCTGAGCTGATCGACTCCGCCATCGAGGTCATCGCTTCCGACGGGGGCGGGAACGTCAACTGGTGGGTTTACGAACCCACGTCGATGCACCGCCAGCTTGCTGGCGACGCCGGTATGCGTGTCGGGCGCACGCTCCATCAGATGCGCCGCCCGTTGCCCACCGGTATCGCTGTCACGGCGGCAACTCGTGATTTTGTTCCAGGTATCGACGACGACAGTTGGCTGTCGGTCAACAACCGTGCATTTGCGGGCCATGGGGAGCAAGGCGGTTGGACGCTCGAGACGTTCTGCCAACGTCAGGGCGAAGAGTGGTTCGACCCGGCTGGATTCCGCGTCCACGACGTCGACGGCCAGATGGCTGCGTTCTGTTGGACGAAGGTCCATCCAGCGACCGAAACCGAACCAGAGGTCGGCGAGATCTACGTGATTGCGGTCGATCCCGACTTTCACGGGCGTGGCCTCGGCAAGCAACTCACCCTCGCTGGGCTCGAACATCTCAGCGACATGGGCATCAGCACCGCACTGCTCTACGTCGATGCCGACAACACTGCAGCAGTGTCGATGTACGAGCGGCTCGGCTTCTCGGTGTCGGCCACCAACGCAGCGTTTGTGAACGAGGTCGCACCGTCCAACCAATTCGTCCTCGAGAGCAGCGGCAACCGCTGATATGACGGCGAGCAACAACCAGGCACTCCCGCGTTGGAACGTCACCGACGTGCACGAATCGCTCGACGCAAGATCCTTCACAGACGCACTCGAACTCGTCGGCGCTGACGTCGAACGGCTGGCGGTCCTGTTCGACGAACTCGACATCCGCTCGACCGAGCGCAGCATCGAGCCAGCAGACGGCGACAAGGCCGACCGGGCAATCGCTGAGTTCAACCGGGTGTCTGACGCACTCAACCTGCTCGATGCATACGTGTACTCAATCGTGTCGACCGACTCGCGCCACGAGCATGCCCAGGCGGTGATGAGCGAAATCAACACGACCGGATCATCGCTGCGACCGCTGCTCGCCCGCCTTGCAGATTGGGTCGCCGCGTTGGGCGCTGACGAGATTGCCAACGTGAGTGCCGAAGCACGCGAACACCTCGGCCCGCTCCAACGTTTTGCCGAACGCGCGGCACACCAGATGCCGGAGGCCGAAGAACACCTATACGCGGCGCTGAGCACGACCGGCTCAAGCGCTTGGGGACGGCTGCAAAGCGACGTCACCTCCCAGCTCACCGCATCGGTCGCGCTCCCTGACGGCCCTGCGAAGTTGCCGATGCCAGCGGTTCGTGGCCTCGGCACGGATGCCGACCCCATCGTCCGCGAGGCTGCCTACGACGCCGAGATGCAGGCATGGCCCACCATTGAAGTTCCCGTCGCCGCGGCGATGAACGCCATCAAGGGCGAGGCCAACATCATCAACCGTCGACGCAACTGGGCGTCGCCGCTCGATGCGTCGTGTTTTGCCAACAGCGTGAGCCGGACCACGTTCGATGCGATGCACGCTGCGGTCACTGCGTCGCTACCTGACTTCCAACGCTGGATGCGCGTCAAAGCACAGCTGCACGGCCACACTGCCGAGCGCGGCCTGCCCTGGTGGGACCTTGTGGCTCCACTTCCGTTTGTCTCGAGTGCGGTGACGTGGGACGAAGGCATCGGCATCGTGCGCAACGCCTTCACCGAGTACAGCCCATCGCTCGCCGGACTCGTCGATCGCGCGCTGACCGATGAATGGATCGATGCTGCGCCACGCGACGGCAAGCAGGGCGGAGCGTTCTGCATGTCGTTCGGGGGCGACCGATCCCTCGTGATGCTCAATTGGTCAGGGTCGACGGAATCAGCACAAACGACCGCCCACGAACTTGGCCACGCTTACCACAACTCCACGCTTGCGGGCAGAACAGCGCTGCAACGCCGACTTCCGATGGCGCTCGCCGAGACGGCCAGCATCTTCTGCGAGACGCTGGTGGTCGAAGCTGGCCTCGCCCGACTTGAAGGCGACGAACGTTTGGCGTTGCTCGACGTCGACCTGCAAGGGACGAACCAAGTCGTCGTCGACATCCGCTCGCGCTTCCTGTTCGAGACCGAAGTATTCGCCCGCCGCCAGCGCCGTACGTTGAGCGCCGCCGAACTCTGTGAACTGATGAACGAGGCGCAACTCTCTGCCTACGGCGACGGCATCGATCGGGCCACAGCGCACCCATACATGTGGCTCCTCAAGCCGCACTACTACGGCTCCCACTTCTACAACTGGCCTTACACGTATGGGCTCCTCTTCGGGCTCGGCCTGTTTGCCCGGTATCAGGCAGACCCCGAACGGTTCCGGTCCGGCTACGACACCCTGCTGTCTCGAGTCGGCATGGACACCGCTGAGCAGCTCGGCGAGGCATTCGACCTCGACGTCACCGACGAGGCGTTCTGGACCTCGAGCCTCGACGTCGTCCGCGCCCGCATGGCGGAATACGAGCGCCTCGCTGTACCGCATCTCACCTGACCAACTGCACTCAAAGACGACAGGGTGCCTGGCACCAACTCGTCGTCGCACCACGGATAGCGTGACCGAGTGCCCGGACCGACTCGATATGACGTAACGCGCGAAGCGCTTGCCGAGCACCTCGACGGTGAACCGCGCTACCGGCTGGATCAACTCTGGGACGGTCTGTACACCCAACTCGCCGACCCAGCCGACATCACCAATCTGCCCAAGAAGCTGCGCCAGCGACTCGATGATGAGTTGCCAACCGCACTCACTCCGGTGACCGAGTCGGTCGACGAGACCGGCGACACAGTGAAGTTCTTGTGGGAACTCGACGGCGGCAGCCGAGTCGAGACCGTGCTCATGCTGTATCCCGACCGGGCAACGGTCTGCGTGAGCAGCCAGGCCGGCTGCGCCATGGCGTGCGGATTCTGCGCCACCGGGCAGGCCGGATTCACTCGGCACCTGACCGTCGGCGAGATCGTCGAGCAGGTCGTCAGGGCCGCGCAGCGAGCCAAGCAGGCCGATCGCCGCGTGAGCAACATCGTGTTCATGGGCATGGGCGAACCGATGGCCAACCTCACGCCGGTCTGGAAGTCAGTCGAGCGCATTCATGGCGACATCGGTTTGTCGGCCCGACACATCACAATCTCCACTGTTGGCTTGATCCCCGGTATCCGGGCGTTGAAGGACTTGCCGCTACCGGTGAACCTCGCCGTGTCGTTGCACGCAGCCAACGACGAACTCCGGACCGAGATGGTGCCGATCAACAAGCGGTATCCGATCGACGACCTCATCGAGGCATGCAGCGAATACCTGCAAGTCAAGAACCGTCGGGTGAGTTTCGAGTGGGCCATGATCGATGGGGTCAACGACCGCACCAGCGACGCCCGAGAACTCGCTGCACTGTGTCGCCGACTGCAGCCACATGCGCACGTCAATCTGATTCCGCTCAACCCGACGCCCGGTTATCCGACCATGGGGACACCATTGAAGAAGGTCTACGCGTTCCGTGATGCGCTCGAGGAATTTGGCGCCAACGCCACCGTGCGGCAGAACCGCGGCACGGACATCGATGCGGCCTGCGGTCAACTTGCCGCCGGCCAGCCAGTCACCATTACCCCCAAGGTCTGAACACCTTCCCCTACCATCGGGGCATACCGGGGCGCGCAAGATGTGCACGCGAACTCAAGCGATGGGCGCCAGTCAGTCGAGGTACTTGGGGTTGGCGACGCGGAGCTTGTCGACAACAGACTCGAAGAGCACTGCACCGATCTCAGCTTGACGGTGTGCCGCGGCACCGGAACGGATCAGCGCTGCAAGATCAGCCTCGCTGCGTACGCCCAGCGCGTCGAGTCGCTCTTCGTGGGCCACCGCCTGAGCTCCGCCCAGCAACATCTCTCGCTCGACCATCGACAACACATTCACCGCCACTCTGCTGTGAAAGCGGAGATGCCCTGCGACTGACGTGAGCACATCACGCTCGATCCATTCGCGCACTGCCTCGACCAATTCCGCCGACGTCGGCACGTCGTGCGGTCCGCCATCCGCCGTTGCGCCCGACCGCACCGGAACGTCGGCAACGCTGAGCCCGATCCCTGACAAACCGAACAGATCGAGGCCGCCCGGGTCAAGGAGGTCAAACTCGTTTTCGCACACGCGTCGGCCAATTGCAGCCAGCTCGTGGCTGCGCACGGCGCCAGAGCGGTGCGCGTTGGCCTGGAGTGCGCACATGATCCCCCACTTCCACGTGCCGAGCACCTCCCACCAACGGACGGCGTCGGCGTCGACGGTTCCACCCCCCGCTGCCTCGTACGCCGCGAACAGATCAGCGCGTGTGCCGATACCACCCACCGGGTCCGCCCCGCCGAATCGCCACGCCTTGACGCACAGCCACCCAAGATCTTCCATCGGGTCTCCGATGTGAGCGAGCTCCCAATCGATGATCGCGCTGAGCCCTCCGGGACCGACGATCAGGTTGCCGAGCCGAAAGTCGCCGTGCACAAGGCTGCGCCGAGTCTCGGCAGGTCGATGTTCGAGGAGCCAGTTGCGGGTGAACTCGAACACCGGGTGCGGCTCGCCGAGTTCATCGAACACAGCGGTGTAGTGCTCGATTTGGTCAGGATCATCAAGCCCGTCGATGTCGTCGGGGTCGACAGAGTGGATCTGGGCCAGCGCAGCACCACACCGCTCAGCAAAGCTGCTTCGAGCGTCGGCGAACTCGTCGTCGCGCTGAATCTTGCGCGCAATCGTCTCGCCGGAAATCGCCTCGACGATCATGAACGCTCCGCCGTCATCGCGCCGACCCGACGCCACCATGGCCGGCACCGGCACGCCGGACGCACCGGCTGCTGCGACGACTGCGGCCTCGACCATCATGTCTCGAATGTCACCAGCACGCTGCAGCTGGACAACCAGCTGCTGGCCATCGGCGGTGAACCGCCAGGTCTCACGAGAGGCGCCACCCGACAACCGGGTCAGGTCGGCGATCGGTGTGCCAAGCTCGTTGCTCAGCAGTTGACCGAGAACGTCGGACTCGCTCGTCATCCGAGCGAGCCTGGCAGATCAGCAGCCAGCGGCGCGCACCGTGGGGTACGGATTTGTGGGGAGACCGCCGCCTGGCCGAATCTCGAAGTGCAGGTGGGGTGTACTGAACCGAGCATTGCCGGTGTCCCCGTTGTATCCGATGACATCGCCCTGGAAAACGATCCGGCTCTCGCCCACGTAGCTGTCGAGGTGGGCGTAGTAGTAGCGATTGCCGTTGCCGCCGAGGAGCGACACCGCGTTGCCGCCCAGCCGATTGGTCTTGAACGTGGCGAAGCCACTGGTGACCGCATAGATCGGGATGCCACGAGGCGCAATCATGTCGACGCCCTGGTGGCTCCGCCCACCAGAGCGGGGTGCGCCCCAAGTGTCAGCGAATGCCGAACCCGGCATCGGGCAGATGATGTTGTCGAGATAGCCAGCGCCAGTGTCGATGGGGCGGGCGTTGCTGCCACTCCCGCCGACACCCGTTCGACCACCGCTCGTGCCGCCTGACGCGCCATCGTTGGTGGGGACTTCGGTGGTCGAAGGCGCAGTCTCGGCAGGCGTTGTCGTGACGTCACGCACCTCGGCATCATTCGTGGCGAGTGCGCCTGGCACCGTGGGCGACGGTGCGACCAGCGTCGTGGTCGACAGGTCGACGACAGGGTCGGGAATCGCGCGGGCTGCTGCTTCGGCTTCACGGCGCGCTTGCTCCTCCAGTTGAACGCGATCAGCGGCGATCCGGGCGGCAAGTGCGCGCTGCACTGCTTCGTCTTGCAAGCGTTCCTCTTCGAACGCTCGAAGGCGGGCCACTTCGTCCTCCGCTTGCTCTTGCAGGGCGACAAAGACCGCTTGCTGCGCCTCGATATCCCGTTTGCGGTCGGCCAGTTCGGATTGGCTGGTGACCAGTTGCTTTTGCGCGATGTCGTACGCGTCGAGCACGTCTGCGCCCGAGTTGGTCAAGACGTCAACGAATACTTCGGCCTGTACCTGATCTTGGGGGGCCTGAATACCGGTGAGCAACGGAATACCAGACGCACCGCTGGAGATGAACCGCGACACAGCGACCGACTCGACGTCGCGGCGCAGCCGATCAACACTGGCTTGCAGTTGATCAGTCTCTCGTTCGAGCCCTCCGACTTCGTCCTGCAGTACATCGAGATCAGATTCGGCCTGGAAGAACGCCTCGGCGGCTTCGTTGGCTTGGTTGCGAGCCTCTTGGATCTCCCGCGCGGCCCGTTCCGCAGCAGCTTCGTCGGTCTGCGCCATAGCCGCCACCGGAACGATCGATGCAACGGATGTGACGACAATCGCGAGCAACGCTGCGATCCTTCGTCCGGTCATACGAGGCGCAACTGTACTGGACATTGCGGTTTGATGACGGGCACCCCGAGCGCGCAATCTCCCGCGGCGGGAGCGGATGTGCGATGCAGTTACGGGCATGATGGATGGCATGGAGGACATGAACTCGACATCAAAGGCATCACCACCTCCTCCTGCTCTGGAGTTGCGCGATGTGCACCTGCATCGGGATGGCACTGATGTCATCGGCAAGATCAACTCAAGAGTTGAACGGGATCAACGTTGGGTAATCCTGGGCGCGAACGGATCGGGCAAGACCAGCCTCATGCGCATCATGGCGCTGTACGACCATCCGACGTCGGGAACGGTCGACGTCCTCGGTCAACGGCTAGGCCAAACCGATGTCCGAACCCTCCGCCGCAGCGTGGGCTATGCCTCTGCGGCCCTCGCTGACCAGTTGCGCCCAGAACTCGCAGTGATCGATGTCGTCCGAACCGCCAAGTTCGCTGCCCTCGAGCCCTGGTGGCATCGCTACGACGACGCGGACACCGATCGGGCCGGCTTCTGTCTCGCTCAGATGGGCGTCGAACGGTTTTCCGACCGGACGTTCGGCACACTCTCATCGGGTGAGCAACAGCGTGTGTTGCTCGCCCGCGCACTGATGAACGACCCCGCTGTCGTGCTGCTCGATGAACCGTCGGCGCGCCTCGACCTGGGCGGTCGCGAGCAGTTGGTCAGGGCGCTTGGCGCGCTCGCTACCGATGCCGCCGCAGCACCGCTCGTCATCGTCACTCACCACGTTGACGAGATCCCGCCGGGCATCACCCATGTCTTGCTGCTCGCAGGTGGCAACGAGTTGGCGTCTGGACCAATCGCCTCGACGCTGACGGCCGAATCGTTGAGTGACTGCTTCGGACTCCCGCTCGCCTTGGAACGGCGAGCCTCAGGCCGATTCAGCGCGTGGGCTCGTCACTGACGAGGCCGATCAGTCGTTCGCTCCCCCGTCGGACGGCATCATCGAGCACACGCTGGAGGACCGCTCCGCTCCACAGACTTCCGCCATACCGCAATTCCATCGTCAAGGTGGACGCATCGCCACCTGACCCCGTCTCGCCGTCAACCGTGGCGCGCAGGGTCCAAGGTGAGTGTTGTCGACCGTCGAGCTCCCTGCGCTCGAACGTCACTCGGTGAGGCAGGTCGTGCTCGGTTCGGACCATGCGCAACACCTTCGATCGAGCAAACGGTCCGACCTCGGCGCGCAGCTCCACCTGCCATGCAGGCAATCCCTCAGCCTCGGTAACCGGTCCGACGTGATGCACAAGGCGCATCCACTGCGGGTACACAGCAAGGTCTTCGACCCAGGCAAAAAGCCGATCGGGCCCACACGGAGCCGACAAGCTGCGGCGAATCTCCACGAGGTCCCGACCCGGCAACCGACGTAATCAGGATCGCGGGCGGTCGTCGCCGCGGAAGGCACGGGCGAGGAGCGGACTACGCGCTGCGAGGAGCCCGTCGAGGTCGTCGCCGTCGTCAAATGAGGGCGACCACGATTCGGCTGGATCCGTCGGACTGGAGGCGTCAACAATCGGCGCGGCGTCGTCACCCGCCCGCTCGGCGGTGGTGTCCGGAGCTGCAGTTTCCTCGACGCCGAGTGCGAGCTGTTCGGCATCAGCACTATCGGCTGCGTTCGTGCTTGCTGAACGACGGGAGCGCCGACGAGACGGGTCCGCTTCGGGCGGGCGAAAGAGATGGAGGTCAGGGTCACGCAGATCGTCGAGTGTCCAGCTCCGTGGCACGACCATCGAATCGGCGTGTCGACGGCAGAGAACGCCCCCGCTCTCGCGCGCAGCAGCGTCCAGCTGATCGAGCCAGAACACCAGATCCTCGGGCCGCATCCCGTACGCAACTGAAGCTGTGTCTGAGCATCCAGGTCGCTCGCACAGTCGCTCCATCGAGGTTGACACTAGCCCTCCTTGTTCGCCCGGCGCTGGATCCTCGGACAGGGAACAGCTGCGAGTTCATCGGAGTCGAAAACGACGAAAGCCCTGACCTGAGCAAATGCTCTGACCAGGACCTTCACGGGTGGGCGATACAGGCATCGATCCTGTGACCTCCTCGGTGTGAACGAGGCGCTCTACCATCTGAGCTAATCGCCCGTGCGAGTTCCGAAATCTATCAGTGCGTCACGAAAACCACTGATCAATCCGGCAGTTCGACACAGGCCACGCCCATGCCCTGCCGGTCGCGATGCGGTTGGGTCAGGCCCGGGCACGTGCCGTCGAACGGAACGAAGGCACGAACCACCAGATCAAGTTCGCCAGCGCACAGAACTTCGCGGGCATCGCCGTTGACCTGGATCTCGACGCAGTCGCCGTTGCGAAGAATCCCATCCGGCCCCACCTCATTGTCGACGCCACTGAATTGGGCCAGCACCAAGATGCCAACCACGGCGAACGACCCGAACACCATCAACGATCGCCACGGAACTCGTGCGGGGCGATCCATGTGGGGGCGCCAGTCGTCCCGCAGCTCGTCGGAGTCAACCGTGTCGCCGCCCGAGTGCCCCGTGGTGGTTGGAGCTCGGTGGCGTGCGGGTCCGTCAAGGGAACGGTCATACAGCGCGCGACGACCCGGATCGTTGAGAACTCGGTAGGCCTCATTGATGGCAGGCATGTCGCGGCTGCCCGAAACGGCAGACGAACTGGCGACGCGATCAGGGTGGTGATCCCTCGCAAGGCGCCGGTAGGCGGCACGAACCGTGGCGTTGTCAGCCTCGGGCTCAATGCCGAGCACGTGATAGTGAGTTTGCACGGGCACCAGCGCACGACGCTAACGGCCACGACCCCTCGGGGCGCATCGTGCCGCACCAAAGGGTGGGGCGCTCAATCGACAATCGTGCGGAGTACCAACTGTGATTCGGTTCGTGCCACCACCTCATCGGCGCGCAACCAGCGGACAAAGCGGTCGAGGCCGTCGGCACCAGCACATTCCACGATGACCTTGTAGTCGGCCGATCCAGTGACGTACGCCGCGAACACCACTTCATCACGGGCCTCGACGCGAGCCTCGAAGGCGTCCGCGCCGTCGCCCGGCACGAGGCTCACGTCGACGATCGCGCGTACGGTTCGCCCAACCATCGCCGGATCGATGCGTGCCTCGTAGCCCTGGATCACGCCTTGCTGCTCAAGTCGACGGACACGCTCGGCCACCGACGTGGGTGCAAGATGCACGCGATCACCCAGTTCGCGCCAACTGATCCGAGCCTCACGACGTATCTCACCAAGGATTCGAGCGTCCATGCTGTCAATCGTCGACGAAATGGTGTCCATACCGACATTGTGACATGGATATCGGCCGGAAACGAGTGTGATCGAGGGCGCACGATTGGCAACATGACCAACACGGCTGCCGGACCAGCGATTTCGACCGTCGGTGTTCCGACCGAAGTCAAAACAGCGGAGCACCGCGTGGCCCTGACGCCCGATGGCGTGCGCGAGCTTGACGCCCGCGGCATCAAGGTTCATGTGCAGACCGGTGCCGGCATCGGCGCTTCAATCGCCGACGACGATTACGCAGCAGCCGGTGCGACCATCGTGCCGACCGCTGCGGACGCCTGGGCGCAAGAAATGGTGGTCAAGGTCAAAGAACCGAAAGCCGAGGAGTTCCAGTACCTGCGCGAGGATCTGACGCTGTTCACCTACCTCCACCTTGCTGCGTATCCCGCCGTCGCCGATGCATTGCTCGCATCGAAGACGACGAGCGTTGCATACGAAACGGTCCAACTCGCCAACGGTTCGCTCCCGCTCCTCGCACCGATGAGCGAAGTAGCCGGGCGGCTCGCCCCCCAGATGGGTGCACATTTCCTCGAACGCCATAAGGGCGGACGCGGCGTCTTGATGGGCGGCGTCCCTGGCGTCAGCCCGGCCAAGGTCGTTGTGCTCGGCGCCGGCAACGTCGGCTGGAGCTCAGCCGTCATCGCCGCCGGCATGGAAGCCGAAGTCACCGTGCTCGATATGAACCTCGAGCGGCTGCGATACGTCGATCAGATCCACAAGGGCCGCATCTCGACACTCGCGTCCAACCAAGGCTCGATCGAGCGCACCGTGATGGAGGCCGACCTCGTGATTGGCGCAGTCCTCGTCGCCGGCGGGCGAGCGCCCGTCGTCGTCAGCGAAGATCTCGTCAAGCAGATGAAACCGCGCTCGGTCATCGTCGACGTCGCCGTCGACCAAGGCGGTTGTATCGCCACGACGCGTGAGACCACCCACGACGATCCGGTCTTCGAACAGCACGGCGTGGTGCACTACGCCGTCGGCAACATGCCAGGCGCTGTACCTCACACGAGCACCTACGCGCTCACCAACGCGACGCTGCCGTTCCAGCTCCAGGTCGCGCTCCACGGCGCCGTCGCGGCAGGTCGGCGGGACACAGCGATTGAGCACGGCATCAACACGGTCAACGGTCAGCACACGAACGCCATCGTTGCCGAGTCGCTCGACGCCACTGCCGTCAACGTCTTCGAGGCCTGACCGTCGGGCCCGCTCAACTCCGAGCCCAATTCTCCAGACCGGTCATCCCATACCTAATGTCGCGCTATGGGAATCACGCCGGTCGACCAACTCGACATTCCATCAGTCGACCCTGCGACGTTCGAGATGTCGCACGACGAAGCGCTGGCGTCGATGACACAGCTTGCCGATGACACCTGGATCGCAAAGAGCCTGTTCGGCTACTCGATCCTGACGTATTCCGATGTCACGGCGATCTTGCGTGATAAACGGTGGCACAACGCTGCATCGAAGATCCCCGAGATGCGCGGCATCACCGACCCGGAGCTGATCGGCAATCCTGACAAGCCGTCGATCCTTGCTGCCGAAGGTGACGTGCACACGCGGTTGCGCCGCCTCGTCGCCAAAGCGTTCTCACCCCGGTCGGCCGACCGACTTCGGCCATTTATGCGCGAGGTGATGAACGGGCTGATCGATCCTGTCGCCCCGACCGGCTCCGCCGACATCGTGGCCGACATCACCGAGCCATACCCGATTCCGATCATCTGTGAGTTGCTCGGTGCGCCAAAGCAGGATTGGCAGCTGTTCTCACGATGGGCCGAGGACGTGCTCCGGATCTTCAACGGCACCGTGCTCGACGAGCTCGACATCATCAAGAAGGCCCGCACTGAGCTGACCGAGTACACGATCCAAATGATCGCCGAGCGGCGCAACGACCCGCGCGAGGATCTGCTCACCGATCTGATCGCTGCGGAGGAAGACGGCGACACGCTCGACACCGAAGAACTGGTGATGATGGTCAACGCGGTGATCATCGGCGGCACCGACACCACCCGCAATCAGCTCGGTTGCTCAGTCGCGCTCTTCGCCGAACATCCCGACCAGTGGAAGCTGCTCGCCGACGATCCCGAGCTCGCACCCCGCGCCATCGAGGAGTCGATGCGCCACTTCGGCGCAATTCGCGGGACCGGACGATTCGCGAGCGAGGACATCGTGTACCGAGACATACTTTTTCCTGCAGGCACCTTCGTGTTCCCGTCCACGGCCACCGGCAACCGTGACGAGTCGGTGTTTCCCGACGCCAGCACGTTCGACATTCGTAAGGAGCCAGCAGGTTCCCCCCATCTGACGCTGGGTTCGGGCATTCACTACTGCCTCGGAGCGTGGCTGGCACGCGCCGAACTCCAGGAGGCTCTCCCGATTCTTGCCCGACGGATGCCCGACCTTGCCCTGGCCGATGGCGTGAAGTGGAAGCCCCCTGGAACAGCAATCTTCGGACCCGACAGCCTCCCGGTCACCTTCACCCCCACTGCCTGATTCGCCGAGCCGCCCGCCCGATCAGAGACGCAGGCAGCCCGTTTCCGACTACTCCTCGGGTCCTGGACGTTTGCGCTGGCGCTTGACCTCGGATCGTTCGGACTTCGCCTGCAAACGGCGCCGTTGTGAGCCGCGCGTTGGTTTTGTTGCCCGACGGCGCCGCTGAACCTGGAGTGACCCCCGCAGTTTGGCGGCGAGCCGTTCTTCAGCAAGCGAGCGGTTCCTGAGTTGTGATCGCTCATCGTCGGCAACCACGCGAACCGTTTCGCCAAGCTTGCTGATCACGCGTTCACGTTGGGCTTCGGTGAAGGCCGATGACATCGTGACGTCAAACGTCAGCTCGACGCGCGTTGCTGCCTTGTTTGCGTGCTGGCCACCTGGGCCGCCCGAGGCGCTGAAGGCGGTGACGAGTTCGTAGCGAGGGATGCGAACTGCATCAGTCACCACCAATCGATCATCTCCTTCGGTACCCATGGGACCAGTGTCGCATCGGTCACCGTCTTGAGGCCGGACTGATTGCGAGATCGTGCGCTCACCTACGGTTGGTAGATGGCGAAACTCAAGCTCGGATACAACACTGGATATTGGTCGGCCGGCCCACCCAACGGCGCGCTCGAGGCAGTGCAGGAGGCTGAGCGACTCGGGTTCAACTCGGTCTGGACCGCTGAGGCCTACGGCTCCGATGCGCTGACGCCGCTCGCCTGGTGGGGTGCCCAGACGCAGAACATCCAGCTCGGCACCGCCATTATGCAGATGTCGGCGCGAACCCCGACGGCTGCGGCGATGGCCGCGATCACGATGGACCACCTGTCGGACGGCCGGTTCATTCTCGGCCTCGGCGCATCGGGACCACAGGTGGTCGAGGGCTGGTACGGCCAGCCCTACCCCCGTCCACTCGAGCGCACCCGCGAGTACATCGACATCGTGCGGCAGGTATTCGCCCGAGAAGCGCCGGTCAAGTTCGACGGCAAGCACTACCAGTTGCCATTTGACGGTGGCGCCAATCTCGGCAAGGCGCTGAAGCCGACCGTCCATCCGTTGCGCAATGACATCCCGATCTATCTCGCTGCCGAGGGGCCAAAGAACGTTGCGTTGTCCGCGGAAATCGCCGACGGTTGGCTCCCGTTGTTCTTCTCACCGAAGGACGACGCGTTCTACCGCGACCAATTGGACAAGGGATTCGCCGCGTCAGGCAACCCCGCCAAGAAAGACAACTTTGCCGTCACCGCCACCGTGTCGATCGTGCCCGGCGACAACGTGCAGGAATGCGCCGACATGATCCGGCCCTTCCTTGCGCTGTACGCCGGCGGCATGGGCGCCAAGGGGGCGAACTTCCACTACGAGGTGTTCGAGCGGATGGGCTACGGCGATGTGGCTGACAAGGTGCAAAACCTGTACCTCGAAGGCAAGAAGCAAGAGGCGGCTGCGTCGATTCCACTCGAGATGGTCGAAGACGTTGCGCTCGTTGGCCCGGCCGGCAAGATCAAAGAGGAACTCAGCAAGTGGGAGGACAGCTGCATCACCGAACTCCTCCTGAGCGGTCCGGCAGTGATGCTTCCCCAATACGCCGACATCATCCTTGGCTGAGACCCATAGCCTGAACTCGATGGCACGCCACGACGTTCTCAACATCGAAGTCGACCGGGCGTCACACGTCGAGATCGAGTTCGAAGACGGCGTCATTGCCCGCTTCGAACTCGCACCACTCCGACTCGCTTGCCCCTGCGCCGAGTGCAACTCGCGGCGGCAAAAGGGCGAACCGGTGAGCAAGCCGGTGATGGAAGGCGGCCCCATCTCGATCACCGACGCTGAACTCGCGGGCAACTGGGGCCTGAGCCTCGACTGGTCAGACGGCCACTCGACCGGCATCTACGCGTGGACCGTTCTGCGCCAGTGGATGGACGAACGCGAGGACGACGACGACAACGATCCAGCCGACCGGAAGGTGTTCGGCAAGCCTGTCGACGGTCCGATCCGCCGAGCCGACTGACATTGGCGGGCGCACGTGAACCAATCACCGCAGCCCAAGGCCCTCTCGCCGACCTGCCCCGAGCCGATCGAGCAAGGTTGGCTCCGCAATGACTGGCTCGAACTCGCTTTTCTGCATTGGCCTTACGACCCCGAGACGATCCAAGCGCTCCTCCCTGAAGGGCTCACGGTTGACCTGCATGACGATCAGGCATGGGTCTCGCTCGTGCCATTTCAGATGCGCCGTGCCGGCCCGACGTGGTTGCCACCAATCCCGTACGTGTCCAACTTCTGGGAGACCAACGTACGGACGTACGTCATCGACTCAGCAGGCAACCGGGCGGTGTGGTTCCTGTCCCTCGACTGCGTCCGGCTGCTGGTCGTCGCGTTTGCCCGTTGGACGATCGGTTTCCCGTACTTCTGGGCCGACATGGACGTCCAAGTCACCGGACGCCGCCGCCGCTACGTCACAACGAAGCGACGCTGGCCACGCGCCCCTGCCGCGTCGACGACGATCAGCATCGAGGTCGGCAATGAGATCGAGCCGAACGACCTTGACCTGTTCCTCACCGCTCGCTGGGGCACAGTCGCGGCATCACTCGGTCGGCTGTGGTTCCACGCTGTCGATCACGAACCGTGGACCCTGCACGACGCCACGGTCGTTGAACTCAGCGACACGGCCATGACCGCCCCCGGGCTGCCCTCCCCGGTCGGCGCCCCGATCGTGCGGTGGGCACAACCGGTTCAGGCCCGCTTCGCACGGCCCGTACGCGTCTGACGACGCAAAATCAGGGACCCACTCGCCTCTTCAGAGCAATGATGTCGGCAGCTCGACCACTCGGGCGCGCAGCCATTCGCCGAGCGCCTTGGCCTGCGCGTCCTGCCGCGTGGATGCGGCAACGCCTTCCTCGAGAAGACCGTGGACCACGAAGTTGAGCGAACGGATCTTCGGGAAACGGTGCCGATCAATCGACATGTTCGTCGTTTCGGGCAGGAGCGCGCGAAGACGATCGATCGTCAGCTCGTTGTCGAGCCAGTTCCATGCATCCTCGGACCGAGCGAAGATCCCGAGGTTTGCATTGCCACCCTTGTCGCCCGAGCGCGCTCCGAAGACCGTGCCGAGCGGGACCGCCCGCGTCTCGGAGTTGCCGGATGGCAAGCCTGAGTCGGGCAGCTCGACCTCAATCGGGCTGCCCACTGGGGCCACCGAATCGACCTGCTTCGTGTCCTTCCCCAAGATCGTGACGTACTGGGGAACCAGGTCGGACGGAACGGTCGCCGGCCGGTACACGCCGAACGGCTGACCTGGCCCCGGGCCTCCCCCGAGGCCGTACATTCCAGGGATTCCGGCGAGTGCGGTGTGGACCATCGCGTCCGAGAAAGGACGACCGACCTTGCGCTCATCGGTGTCCTTCACGGTGAGGCGCCAAATCGCAGTCGCCTCCTCCTGTGTCGCCGGATCAGGCTTGTTGGTCGGGATGACACGGCTGGTGACCGAGTCAAAATCGTCGGGGCCATACGGGCAGGCAGTCCAGAAGCTGGCCTGAGCGAAGTCGGCCTTTGCCTCGATGTCGAGACCAGTGAGAGCCACCGTGAACGAATTGCGAAACCCACCCAACTCGTTCATCGCGACCTTCAGCGTGGTTGGTGGGGCCTGGCCACGAACGCCCGACACCCACACACGATCGGTCCCGAGCTGTTCGAGCTCGACAGTGTCGAAGCGAGCGGTGACGTCAGGCCCCAAATACTCGGGGCCGCCGATCTCATACAGCAGCTGTGAGGTGACGGTGCCGACCGACACCTGACCACCGGTGTGGTCATGCTTACCGATGATCGACGAGCCGTCAGCGGCAACGTCAGCCCACGGGAATCCGAAACGGGCTGTGCCATCAACTTCGTTGCGCCCGTCGATCTCGGTGAAGAAGGAATAGTTGCCCCCGGTGACCTGAGCGCTGCACTCGATGAGGTGACCTGCAACGACTCCCCCGGCGAGTTGATCGAAGTCCGTTCGCTGCCAGCCGTGGTGCCACGCTGCCGGCCCACACACCACGGCGGCGTCGGTGACGCGGCCGGTGATGACGATGTCGGCGCCAGCGGTCAGCGCATCGACGATGCCGAAGCAACCGAGGTATGCGTTGGCGCTGAGGTAGTCGGAGAGATCGCCAAGATCGCCCGAAACACCATCAGCGCCCGGGAACGGCTGCAGTGCTCCGACCTCAGCGAGTTCGGCGATGCGGCCGAGCAAGTTGTCGCCGTTGACGTATGCGATAGTCGGCGACAGGCCGAGCTTGTCGGCAACGTCTTTGACTGCCTCGGCACACCCATCAGGGTCGAGACCACCGGCGTTCGAGACCACCTTGATGCCGCTGTCCAGACATGTCCCCATGACCTGTTCCATTTGGCCGACAAACGTTCGGGCGTACCCCTGCCCGGGGCGCTTGGCACGAATACGACTCAGGATGAGCATCGTCAGTTCGGCGAGCCAGTCACCGGTGAGCACGTCGATCGGGCCACCGTCGACCATCTCGAGGGCACCACTCGGGCGATCCCCGAAAAACCCCGAACAATTGGCAATACGAATGGGATCGGTCACGAGATCGGCCCCCTCATTCCGCCATCTCGAGGGCGACAAGGAGGTCCCCTTGATCAACACGATCACCCACGGCAAAGCGCACCTCGGACACGGTGGCTGCACCCGCCGAAGTGATCTTGTGCTCCATCTTCATCGCCTCGACCACCATCAGCACGTCACCATCCGACACCGTTTGACCAGCCTCGACATGTACAGCGATGACCGTCCCCGGCAGCGGGCACACCGGGCCGCCCCCGGCAACGTCGGTGGCATGTTCAACGAAACGCGGCTGCAGGCTGAACGCGACCGCACCGGCGGTGGAACGGCAGCGCACTGTGTCTCCGTCAGGCGTGACGTCAACCCCGTGACGGACACCGTCGATTTCGATCACTTCGCGATCGTCGGAGCGGGCCAGCAATCGCACCGCGACTCGGCGCCGAGCGTCATCCGGTACGGATCCATCGTCGCCAGGAGTCGGCCACGGGCCCAGCAGAACGCTTGCCGCGGTGCGTGATTCGACGACGTATTCGACGTGATGCTCGCTGACTCCGTCAGACCACACCTGACGCTGACCCAACGTTCGGAGGTTGCGGAAGCCGGACGGGGCAAAGCCGTGGTGCGGGTCAGCTTCACGATTCCGCCGCTCGGCGGCGAAGACAGCCCCGAGCAGCAGAGCGACTCGGTCATCGCCCATCGGACCGGCTGGCGTGAGGACAGCGGGATGCTCGGCAAGATACGCCGTCGGCGTATCTGCGGCGAGAAAATCTCGCTCGCCAAGTGTGGCAACAAGCATGTTGACGTTCGTGTCGACACCAGTGATCTGTGCGCTCCGGAGGGCTCGTGCGAGTTGACGCGCAGCGTCGTGGCGTGTCTGCGCAAACGAGATGACCTTGGCGAGCAGCGAGTCATAATTCGGTGAAACTTCTGCACCGGACCGGATGCCGGTGTCGGTGCGCACATCGTCGGAGATCTCGAACGCCGTGATCAACCCCGTCGAGGGCATCCAGTTCGTGGCCGGGTTCTCGGCAACGATTCGAACCTCGATGGCGTGACCGCTGATGCGGACGTCGCCCTGCGCGACCGGAAGCGGCTCGCCTGCCGCGACGCGCAGCTGCATCTCGACGAGGTCGAAGCCGGTGACGGCCTCGGTGACGGGATGTTCAACCTGGAGGCGGGTGTTGACCTCCAGGAAGTTGATCGTGTCCGTTCCGTCGCCGTTGTGACCGACCAAGAACTCGACGGTTCCCGCGCCCACGTATCCGACTTGAGTGGCCAACGCGATGGCTCCGTCACAGACTGCCTGCCGAGTGGCCTCGGAGATGCCGGACGACGGCGATTCCTCGACGACTTTCTGGTTGCGACGTTGGATTGAGCACTCGCGTTCGCCCAGATGGACAACGTTGCCGTGCTGGTCGCCCATGATCTGCACTTCGATGTGTCGGCCGCGCTCGATATACGGCTCGATGAAGACCGCGCCATCTCCGAAAGCGGCCTTTGCCTCGCGGCTCGCCGACGTGATCGAGTCGGCGAGCAACGCTGTATCGGTGACGATGCGCATCCCTCGACCGCCACCGCCGGCGGCGGCCTTGACCAGCGCCGGCATCGGGACGCCATCGGGAGCCACGCCGTTCGCGATCTGCTCGTCAGAGATCTCCCAGATTGGTGTTGTCGGTACGTTCGCGTCCAGCGCAGCTCGCTTCGCGGCCACTTTGTCGCCCAACAGCGTGATCTGGTCTGGGGTCGGCCCGACCCAGATCAGTCCCGCGGATTCGACCTCACGAGCGAAGTCGGCGTTCTCGGCAAGAAAGCCGTAGCCGGGGTGGATCGCGTCGGCGCCGGTCGCTTTCGCGGCCGCAATGATTGCATCACCGCGCAGGTACGACTGGGCTGGTGTCTCGCCACCAAGCGAAACCGCCACGTCGACACTGTCAACGTGCAGAGCGTTCGCATCAGGTTCGGAATACACGCCAACGGTACCGATCCCCAGGCGGTGTGCCGTTCGGGCAATACGCACCGCAATTTCGCCGCGGTTGGCGATGAGGAGTTTGTTGATCGGGCGCTGCGGTACGGGCTCGGTTCCCTCTGGTGCAGCCCACTGCATCTTCGAAGATTCCATCTCAGTGCCTCCAGACGCCGTAGCTCGTGGCGCCGACAATTTCGTTGCTATGTGCCGCAGAGAGCGCCATGCCCAGTGCAGTACGCGAGTCAGCGGGGTGAATGATTCCGTCGTCCCAGAGACGACCTGTCGAGAAGAGCGCCGTCGACTCGCGTTCGATTTGCGCCTCGAGCGCCGACGTCTGCGCCTGCAAGGCCTCTTCGTCAACCTCGAGGCCTCGCCCAGCGGCGCTATTGCGGGCAACGATGTCCATCACCCCCGCCAACTGCTTCGGGCCCATCACGGCAATGCGGTGGTTTGGCCAGGTGAAAATGAACCGGGGGTTGTAGGCCTTGCCGGCCATGCCGTAGTTCCCTGCGCCGTAGCTCGCTCCGACCATGAGGTTGAAGTGCGGCACGGTCGAGTTGGACACGGCGTTGATCAGCTTGGCGCCGTTACGGATGATGCCACCCTGCTCGGCCTTCGAGCCGACCATGAAGCCGGTGATGTTGTGGAGGAACACCAGCGGTGTGTTGGTTTTGTTGCACAACTGGATGAACTGCGCACCCTTCTTCGCTTCCTCGGAGAAGAGAATGCCGTTGTTGCCGAGCACGCCGACCGGAAAGCCCTGAATTGAGGCCCAACCGCACACCAGCCGTTCGCCGTAGAGCGGCTTGAACTCTTCGAACCGGCTGCCGTCGAGCAGCCGCGCATAGATCTCTCGGATGTCAAAGGGGATGCGGACATCTGCCGATGCGCATCCAAGTAGTTCGGCCGGGTCATAGATCGGCTCATCGGCCGGCTCGGACGGGCCGGGGCCCAGCTTCTTCCACTGGAGGTGCTTGACGATCTGACGGGTAATGCGCAGCGCATCCATTTCGTCGTGGGCAAGGAAGTCGGACAGGCCCGACGTTCGAGAGTGCATCTCGGCGCCGCCCAGGGATTCTTCGTCGACGATTTCATCGATTGCCATCTTCACCAGCGGCGGCCCTCCGAGGTACGCGGTGCCCTTCTCCTTGACGAAGACGGTGTAGTCGCTGGTACCTGGCGTGTACGCGCCGCCGGCCGTATTGGGGCCGAACGCCATCGTGATGGTGGGGATACCCATCTGCGAGAGCTGCGTGAGGTCACGGAAGCTCGCGCCGCCCTGAATGAACAGGTCAGCCTGGCGCGGCAAGTCAGCACCGGCGGACTCATTGAGGTTGATGACGGGCAAACGGTTCTGCTTGGCAATCTCGGTGAACCGCTGGCTTTTCTTCCAGGTGGTGGGGTTGGCCGAGCCACCACGCACCGTCATATCGGTACCCGTGATGAGGCACTCGACGCCTTCGATCGTGCCGATGCCTGACGCGATGCCGACGCCGATCGGGTCCTCGGTACCCCAAGCCGCGAGCGGGCTGAGCTCGAGGAACGGGGTGTTGGGGTCGATGAGATTCTCGATGCGTTCGCGCACCAGCATCTTTCCTCGCTTGCGGTGGCGGTCGACGTAGCGCTGCCCGCCAATCGTGGGCACTTTTGCCATTTCGGCGGCGACCTCGTCCCACATCTTCTGCATCTCGGCGAGATTCGCCCGATAGTCGTCTGACTTCGTGTCAAGTCGACTCTGAATCACACTGCCGATGGCCATCGTTTCTCATTCTCTTTGGCATCACACTGGGGTCTGGCCCCGACGGTGATGGCTTGCTTGTGTGGCTGACAGTAACTACGGTACTACATAGTGTCAATTGGTACCCCACCAAAACCGCTGCTCCCCCGTCGGACCGAGGAACGGTTGGGGCCGCGCCATCGCGAGATTCTCGACCAGCTTGAAATGGTGTTCCTCTCAGAGGGGTTTTCGTCTGTCACAGTGACCCAACTCGCCGCATCGGTCGGCTGCTCCCGACGCACCCTCTACGAACTCGCACCATCGAAGGACGCGCTGGTCCTCATCGTGCTCGACCGGTTCCTCCACCGCGTCGGACGCACCGCACTGAACAACGTCGACCCCAACGAGTCGATTGCCGAGCAAGTCCGCTCCTACATCAACGGCGCGCTCGAACTCCAGCGGTTGACCGCAGCGTTCGCCGACGACCTGGCCGACGACCCCGCCGCGCGCCGACTCCTCGATCGCCACTTTCGCTACGTCATGTCGGTCAGCGAATCACTGATCGAACGCGGCATCGAGGCCGGCGAGTTTCGATCTGTCTCACCCGGAGTTGCAGCAGGCATGCTGGCAGGAAGCGGCCTCTACTTCAGCCAGCCCGGCATTCTCGACGATGTGGGCATGACCCGCGACGAAGCGAGCCACGAGATGACCGACATCGTCCTGCGATCACTTCTTCATTCGACCATCCACTCACCGACGCAACAGACATCGAGCACTCAATGACCGGACCCACCCCACCAACCGCTGCGTCAGTTCGCGATGACCTCATCGCTGAGCAAGATGCGCTTGATGCTGTCGTCGGCGACCTCAACGACGAACTCTGGGCACTCGACACCCCCAGCCCACGCTGGACGATTGCGGACCAGATCGGCCACCTCACGTACTTCGACTGGACCGCAGCGCTCGCCATCACCGACCCGGATCGATTCACGTCCCTCACCGCCGAATTGATGGGCGCGATGACCAGCGGAAACGAAGACGCCATGGACCTCGCAACGCTCGGCGACTACCGCGCCATGACGCCACCGGACCTGTGCCATGCGTGGCGCACAAACCGCGGCGTGCTCTCCGAGGCGGCCGCATCGCTTGCCGACGATGATCGCGTCATCTGGTACGGCCCCTCGATGGGTTCGAAGTCATTCCTCACCGCACGACTCATGGAAGCGTGGGCACACGGCCAGGACATCATCGACACCCTGGACACGGCAGGTATCGCCCATGCCGATCGTCCCGCCACCGACCGACTCCGACACATCGCACAACTCGGCTTCATCACTCACAAGTGGAGCTACATCAACCGCCAGATGGACGCTCCGACGGGGCCCGTCCGCGTCGAACTTGTGGCGCCCTCCGGCGAATCGTGGGTGTTCGGCCCGGACAACGCCGCCGATTCGATCACGGGCCCGGCGGTCGACTTCTGCCTCGTCACCACGCAGCGACGCCACGTCGACGACACCGACCTCACCGTGCAGGGCGACATCGCAACCGACTGGATGCACATCGCCCAAGCCTTCGCCGGCGGCGCGACCAGCGGACCCTCCGCTGGCACTTTCTCGAACAGGAGCACGTCATGAGCACTACCACCACCCTGACCCCCGGAGCGTTCGAACTGAACGACGTCCAGCAGCAGATTCTCAATGAGGCCGAACGATTCAGCCGCGAACAACTGCTCCCCCTCGCCCAGAAGATGGATGACACCGAGGAGTGCCCCGACGACCTCTTCGATCTGTTTGCCCGGCACGGTTACCTCGGCATCACCATTCCCGAGGAGTACGGCGGACAGGGACTTGGCCTCTTCGAGCAAGGACTGATCTGTCAAGCAATGGGCAAGTACAACGCTTCGGCAATGCTGACGTGGGGCGCGCACGACAACCTGTGCGCGAACAACATCTACCGGAACGCCAACGACGACATCAAGCAGCGTTACCTGCCAGGGATGTGCAATGGGTCGATCATCGGCGCGCTCGGCTTGACCGAGCCCGGTGCTGGTTCCGATGCCCTCGGATCGATGGCCACAACCGCGGTGCAAGACGGCGACGAATACATCCTCAACGGGGCCAAGACCTACATCACCAACGGCCCAATCGCCGACATCGTGTTGGTCTACGCCAAGACCGACCTCGCCGCCGGCCACCGGGGAATCACTGCCTTCGTCTTGGAGACCGACACTCCCGGCTTCGCCGTCGCGCAGAAGCTGAGCAAGATGGGCTACCGCGGGAGCCCCACCGCCGAACTCGTCTTCGACGATTGCCGTGTCCCCGCAGCCAACATCGTGGGCGAACTGAACGGCGGCGTGGGCGTCGTGATGAGCGGCCTCGACGTCGAGCGGATCTTCCTCGCCCCAGCTGCGGTCGGCATGGCCGAGCGCTGCCTCGAACTGAGCATGGAACACGCCACCACACGCAAACAGTTCGACAAGCCCATCATTGACTTCCAAGCGATCGAGTTCAAGCTCGCCGACATGTGGATCGGCGTCGAGTTGGCCAAGGCCTACACCTACCGAATCCTGGCGATGTGCGCCGAAGCCGACGAGAGCGATGCCGGCCACGGAGCGATCCACGCCCACTCTGCCGCCGCCATCCTGTACGCGACGAAGATGATGCGCGAGGTCGCCGACGAGTCGGTACAAGTCCACGGCGGCGCGGGCTACATGTGGGAGATGGAAATCAACCGTCTGTACCGAGACGCCAAGCTCCTCGAGATCGGCGCTGGCACCCAGGAAGTCCGCCGCGGCATCGTCGGCAAGTATCTCCGCGGCACCATGGGCTGAGCCGAAATGCCGTGGGCGGGCGACATCGCTGGCGGCCAAGGCAGCATTACCGTTGGGGCGATGAATGCCGAACACCATTCGGACCCGCTCGGTGTCATCACATCGCCGCGTGAGTGGCTCACCCGTGCGCTGAAACCACTCAGCTCAACCATTCACACGCCGCAGACTTCTCAGGAGAAGACCATGAAGACCTCGACCTTTCGACGCGCCAGTGTCGTGCCCGCACTCATCGCTCTCGGACTCGCCGCGTGCGGCTCAGATGCCGGCGACTCCACCGACACCGGACCCATGACGACGGACATGGACATGGACATGAACATGGGCGACCCCGACGCCACACCCGCCGACGACGTCGTCGGCGCAGCGCTGGCTCGGGGTGAGTACTCACTGATGGACACCCGCCCCGAGGGCTATGACGGCGTTGCAGGCACCGCAGTGATCGCTCGGTCGCCCCTGGGCACGACCATCACAACGGAGCTCACCGGTCTACTACCGAACGTCGACTACATCAGTCACGCCCACGCTCAAGCCTGCGACGACGGCAACGCGGGCCCGCACTACCAGTTCGAAGTCGGAGGCTCAGAGTTCCCACCGAACGAAATCCATCTCGCGTTCACCAGCGACAACGATGGCAACGGCTTCATGACCGCCGAGAACGCCAAGATCGCCGGGACCGCCGCCGTGGCATTTGTGGTGCACCCAATGGAGTTCATCGACAACAAGATCGCGTGCGTCGACTTCATCGAGGATGAACCCGGGTCGATCGACGCCGCGATTGCTGCCGGCCTTGACGAGTCCACCATGGACGACATGGACGACGAGGGCTGACGACCACCACGGAGGCTGCCCCCGTTCAGCGATCAGATGAACAGGTGCCCAGAGCCGGGCGACAACGTCGCTCCGGGTCCGGGTCCTCGATCAGGCCGAGACGAGCGAGACGGTCAAGCTGAGCTTGTTGCCGTCCATGCCGCCCACAGCGACAGCGATCGCCGAATTGAGAAATGCCAAGTCTTCGTTCGCTGTCTCGAAGACCAGCAGTTCCTGCGGACCGGTGGCGTCGGTGCCGCGACCAATCGCTTGGTAGGCGACCATGTCGCCGCCTTCGCCGATGCGAGCGCGAATCTCGAGCTGCTGCACACCGTCTGAGCCAATACGCACCACGTCGGTGCCGGCAACCTTGCGCTCACCCTCCCAGTGACTCGATGTCGCTGTCCCTTCGAACGGAACGTCGACTCGGAAGCCGGTGCCGATGGCACCAACAGGGGTGAAGCGCAGCTTTGCTTCGATCTTGCAAAATTCAGTGAGCGTGGCCATGGATGTCTCCTGTATTGGTAGTGGATTGAAATTTCGCGGGATTCAGGGGCGGACGCGCGGCTACCACACGGCGGATGTGTCGAGCAGAATCACACGCTGCAGATCTGCGTGAAACGCATCGAAACCGTCACTGCGTATCGACCGATGCGCCTGACCGGTCGACACATTCCCGTCGGGAAGGATGATGTCGACGCCCCATTTGTTGAGGTCATCAGCGATCAGCGTTTCCCACTCAGCAGCCAGCTCGGCAACAGACCGGGACGCGAAGCCCGTCGCCACCGGATCACCCTCAGCGAGTTCGTCCCAGAGCCCGCGAGCAATCGGCAGCAGCCGGTTGATCGACGCGGCGATCTTGCCAGTCACATCGGCGCCCGCAACACGGCCCATGAAGCGCTCGGCGTGGTCGAGATGGAACGTCTCCTCACGAAGCGCCCGGTTGGCCAGCGCGGCCACCCGCTCGTCGGAGCAATCGGACAATGCTCCCCACCGCAGCGACTCGGCCCGGTCGTACATCCAGTGACGGACCAGCGAGTCGTTCCAGTCACTGCAGTCGACTTCGGCGAGCCAACAGCTCCGGTAGTCAGCGGCGTCGCGCAGCATCGCAAATCCGTCGAGATCAGCACTGTCACGGTCTGGGTCATCCGCGAGAAGGATCTCGTAGAGACCGATTGCATGACCGAGTTCGTCTTGCGCGATCGAGCAGAACGCGAGGTCTTCTTCGAGGAAGGGGCCGAGGCCAATCCAGTTGGTGTGTCGAGCGCCCACCATGTGCTCGTCGTCAGCGAGCGCCAACAGGTGTGCGCGCTCTGCGGCCTTGAGGCTCATGTCTCGTCTCCTTCGCGTCGTTCCTTGCGGCGCGCTGCGACTCGCGCTCCATCGTTGTGACGGTGCGGTTTGTCGTCGTTGACCGCAAGGATCGCAGGATCGGCAACCAGCACATTGCCACGTTCGACGAGCCACATCTCGGCGCCTTCAGCACGTCGAGCGTGCGTTTCGCTGGCGTACATCACCGCCATCTCAGGGTCGGGAGCTTCGAGCGACCCGGCATGACGGAACTCATCGCGCCCTGCCTTCTTGAGAAACACCTCGTACGTCTTCATCGCCGCGCCCCGTGCGTTGTCGAGACGCTCATCGCATCACCTCGACCGGGTTCCGACACGACGGACACCATGCCACGGAGCGGCACCGAGTCGGCCCCGCCATCGCCTGGTCTACAACCGCGTCCGATCCACAGACCGGGCACAGCAAGCTTCCGTCTTTGCGCCGGAGCACGACGGTGTACTCCTCGGCAAGTCGTGATTGCGCCGGAGCGCTCAGCCGGCTGCTGTCCCACACCGGACCGGCGAGCCATGAGACGACACAGCGATCGATGCACTCGAGCGACTCAACCGATTGCTGAACGTCGTCCGCGATCATCTTCAGCGCTGGGCAACCGCTGAACGTCGGGATCAAGCCGACATGCGCAACCGCACCTTCAGCGCCATGCTCTGTCACGAATTCGACGCGCAGCGATTCGAGCAGCCCAAGGTCGAGAATCGACACGTCGGGGTACTCGGGGTCATTGACCGCGGCGACCGCGGCGCGCACGGCACTCTCGACAGAGAGCCCGCTCGCTGCGAAGGTGGCGGTGGCGGTCACTGGCTCACCTCGAGTGCATCGCGCACCCAGGCGGTGTCTGCCCAGTTTGCGGCGGCGGTCGCGATGCGCCGCTTCGAATCCGGGCCGCCCTGGCGCATCGTGGCCTTCAGTGGTTCCCAGTCAATCGTTCCAGCCCGCCACACGCCTTCGGCATCCTGACGCAGCTCGGAGTCAGGAACCTTGAACCCATAGCCATGCAGCAACGGCACGTACTTTTGAACGTATGCCTGACGGAGATCTTCGTTGCGCTGCGACTTGATCTTCCAGCGGATCAGCGGGTCAGCGTCACCCGGAGGCGAGTCGGGACCGAACAACTGCACGGCGGGCCACCACCAGCGGTCGAGCGCGGCCTGGAACATTTCATGTTGCGTCGGCGTCCCAGTGGCAAGGCGCAGCAGCATCTCCTCACCGTGACGCATGTGGAAGCCCTCCTCGGCGACGATGCGTTTGAGAACACGCTTGTACGGGCCGTACGTGCACTCAGCGAAGACCGCCCGCTGGCTGGCGAAGGCTGCGGCATCGACGAGGAAGGCAATCGCCACCTGATCGGCCCACGTGACCGCTTGGTAGTGAAACACATTGTGGAATCGTGAGCGACCATCGAAGAGCTGTTCAAGCATCTCAGTTCGCGTTTTGACGCCCATGTCAGCCGCCACCATGTAGAGCAGGTGCGCGTGTCCGATCTCGTCCTGCGTCTTGGCCAGGAAGATCTGCTTCAGGCGTAGCCCAGGTGCGTGCGGGATCCAATCTCGTTCGGTGAGCCCACCCATCAACTCCGAGTTCGCATGGAACTCGATGAAACGGAACACCTCATCGCGATATTCCGTCGGCATGTCATCGCCCGGCTCGACCATGCCGCCGCGGTCGATGAACGCTTGGAAGTCATCAAGGTCCGACCACGATCGGCCGCGTCGAGTTGGTGGGTCAGCG